>ERZ791809.177-NODE-177-length-55542-cov-9.283940_pt1 | contig 55542 bp, 54 predicted proteins | sample MGYA00509946_ERZ791809 | MGnify/ENA primary metagenome ERZ791809 (study PRJEB30046, sample SAMN00791993) | human gut metagenome | study: EMG produced TPA metagenomics assembly of the A metagenome-wide association study of gut microbiota in type 2...
CGATGATCCCGTTCATGACAGAAGAGATCTATCAGAACCTGGTAAGAAGCGTGGACGAGAGCGCTCCGGAAAGTATCCATCTGTGTGACTTCCCGGTTGTAAATGAAGCACATATCGATACAGAGCTGGAAGCTAATATGGACAACGTTCTGAAGATGGTTGTTATGGGACGTGCATGCAGAAATACTGCAAATATCAAGAACCGTCAGCCGATCGGACAGATGTATGTAAAAGCTGATTTTGAAGTACCGGAATTTTACAAAGACATCGTAAAAGATGAATTAAATGTAAAGAATGTAACATTTACACAAGATGTTCGTGACTTTACTTCATATACTTTTAAACCTCAGTTAAAGACAGTGGGACCAAAATATGGTAAAATGTTAGGAGGTATTAAAGCAGCACTCGATAACCTCGAAGGAAATGCAGCAATGGATGAGTTAAATGCTACAGATGCCCTGAAGCTTGATATCAATGGACAGGAAGTGACTCTGTTCCGCGAAGATCTGTTGATCGAATCTGCACAGATGCCGGGATATGTATCTGAGAATGACAACGGAATTACAGTTGTTATGGATACAAACCTTTCCGAAGAACTTCTGGAAGAAGGATTTGTACGTGAGATCATCAGTAAAGTACAGACCATGCGTAAGGAAGCCGGATTCGAAGTTATGGATAAGATCGCAGTATCTTATGAAGGTACAGAAAAAGCAGAGAAAGTATTTGCAGACAATGCATCTACGATCGCAGATGAAACACTTGCACTGGAAGTTACAAAAGCAGCACCAGCAGGCTACACGAAAGAGTGGAAGATCAATGGAGAAGCTGTAACGATCGGTGTGGAAAAGAGATAATCAAAGCCCAGTTTTTTAGAAGGGAAGTAGAAAATGTATAATCCAAGATTTGAAAAAGACGTATTTAAAAGAGATGTACGGAACAATGTAAAGACATTGTTCCGTAAGGAAGTAGAAGAGGCAACTCCGCAGCAGTTGTTCCAGGCAGTTTCTTATGCTGTAAAGGAAGCCATCATCGATGACTGGCTTGCAACACAGAAACAGTATGAGAAAGACGATCCGAAGACCGTATATTACATGTCCATGGAATTCCTGCTCGGAAGAGCTCTCGGAAACAACCTGATCAACATGACGGCATATAAGGAAGTAAAAGAAGCTCTGGAAGAGATGGGAATCGACCTGAACGTGATCGAGGACCAGGAGCCGGATCCGGCACTTGGTAACGGTGGACTCGGACGTCTGGCAGCTTGTTTTCTGGATTCTCTTGCAACACTGGGATATGCATCTTATGGATGCGGTATCCGTTACCGTTATGGTATGTTCAAGCAGAAGATCAGAGACGGCTATCAGGTAGAAGCACCGGATAACTGGTTAAAAGACGGCAACCCGTTCGAGCTTCGCAGACCGGAATATGCGAAAGAAGTACGTTTTGGCGGAAATATCCGTGTGGAATACGATGAGACAGGAAAGACACACTTCGTTCAGGAGAACTATGAATCTGTAATGGCGATCCCTTATGATTATCCGATCGTAGGATACGGCAACCACATCGTGAATACACTCCGTATCTGGGATGCAGAAGCGATCGTAGACTTCCAGTTAGATTCTTTTGATCGTGGAGATTATCACAAAGCCGTTGAGCAGGAGAACCTTGCGAAGAATATCGTAGAAGTGCTTTATCCAAATGATAACCACATCGCAGGAAAAGAACTGAGACTGAAACAGCAGTATTTCTTCGTATCAGCAAGTATCCAGGCTGCAATTACAAAGTTTAAAAAGAAACATGGTGATATCAGCAAACTGCCGGAGAAAGTAACATTCCAGATGAATGATACACATCCGACAGTAGCAGTAGCAGAGCTGATGCGTATTCTTCTTGATGAGGAGAATCTCGGATGGAATGAAGCATGGGATATCACAACAAAATGCTGTGCATATACGAACCATACGATCATGGCAGAAGCACTTGAGAAATGGCCGATCGATCTGTTCTCAAGACTCCTTCCACGTATTTATCAGATCATCCAGGAGATCGACCGCCGCTTTGTCGAGCAGGTAAGAGTACAGTATCCTGGTAATGAAGAGAAAGTAAAGAAGATGGCGATCCTGATGGACGGTCAGGTTAAGATGGCACATCTTGCGATCGTTGCAGGCTATTCTGTCAACGGTGTTGCAAAGCTGCATACAGAGATCCTGAAGAACCAGGAACTGAAAGATTTCTATCAGATGATGCCGGAGAAGTTCAACAACAAGACGAATGGTATCACACAGAGACGTTTCCTTATGCATGCGAACCCGCTGCTTGCCGACTGGGTAACAGAGAAGCTCGGAACAAAAGAGTGGATTACAGACTTATCTAAGATGAGCGGACTGAAGGAATGGCTGGATGACGAAGAGGCTCTGAAAGAATTCATGACGATCAAGTTCAAGAACAAAGAGCGTCTTGCAGCTTACATCAAAGAGCACAACGGTGTAGAAGTAGATCCAAGATCAATCTTCGATGTACAGGTAAAACGTCTGCACGAATACAAACGTCAGCTGCTGAATATCCTGCATGTAATGTATCTGTATAACCAGATCAAAGATCATCCGGAGATGTCCTTCTATCCTAAGACATACGTCTTCGGTGCAAAGGCTTCCGCAGGATATATCCGTGCAAAAGAGATCATCAAACTGATCAACTCGGTTGCGGATGTGATCAACAATGACCGCAGTATCAACGGCAAACTGAAAGTTGTATTTATCGAAGATTACCGTGTATCGAACGCAGAGCTGATCTTCGCGGCAGCAGATATCAGTGAGCAGATTTCTACAGCTTCCAAGGAAGCTTCCGGAACCGGTAACATGAAGTTCATGATGAACGGGGCACCGACACTCGGAACAATGGATGGAGCGAATGTAGAGATCGTAGACGAAGTTGGAATTGACAATGCATTTATCTTCGGACTGAGCGCAGATGAAGTTATCAACTACGAGCAGAACGGTGGATATAATCCATACGATATCTACAACAACGATCCGGATATCAGAAGAGTGGTAGACCAGCTGGTTGATGGAACTTATGCAAACGGTGATAAAGAGATGTATCGTGACCTTTACAACAGCCTTCTGAATAATCAGGGTGGTGCAAGAGCAGATATGTACTTTATCTTAAAAGACTTCCGTTCTTATGCGGATGCACAGGCCCGTGCAATGGAAGCTTACAAAGACACAGACAAATGGGCTAAGATGGCTCTTAAGAATACCGCTTGCTGCGGTAAGTTCTCGGCAGACAGAACGATCCAGGAATATGTAGATGATATCTGGCATCTGGATCATGTTGTGATCAATGAGGATGAACTGGAATATTAAAAAAAACCCTCTCATACCTTAAGGTATGGGAGGGTTTTTTTGTGCCAATGGGGACGGGGAAAGTGGCTCTGCCAGTGTCAATGGGGACGGAGAAAGTGGCTCTGCTGTCGGGGAGGTGTGCAATATATGAGACGATACAGGATAATAAGTGAAAAAGTGAAACGGGCCGGCTGCTGGCTGCTTATCATAGTCTTGCTTCCGTATATCATAACCGTATTTATAAATGGACCGAAGATCATCACTGCTTCCAAAGCAGATGAAACGATGGTGAAAATAGAGAAAAACGGAAAGATGCCTGTGGAAGAGTATTGTATCGGAGTACTGGCCAGGGATATGCCGGCAGATTATGAGAAAGAAGCACTGAACGCACAGGCAGTGCTCATCCGGACAGAAGTATACCGCATGATTCAGGAAGCCGGTGGAGACGGTACACTGCCGGAAGAAGCGGCAGACGAATTCTGGACAGAAAAACAGATGAAATCTGCGTGGGGAATGCGGTATGCGGAAAACTACCGGAAGTTAAAAAACGCACTGGAATCTACTGCGGGACAAGTGCTATTCTATGGAAATGGTCTGGCAATGACACCATTTTTTAATCTGAGTAACGGATATACAAGGGATGCAAAAGAGGTGCTTGGAAAGGAAGAGTACCCTTATCTGAAAATCGTGGAATGCCCCGTGGATGTAAATGCTGAAAATGAGATACAGACGGTGATACTGGAAGTGAAGAGTGAACAAAAAGGCGAAAATGAGGGAACTACAGGTATTGAAACGCTGGATGTGGAGATACAAAAGACAGATTCCGTGGGATATGTATTGAAGATCCGCGTGGGAGACAAGGTAATGAGCGGGGAAGAATTCAGAAATAAATATCATCTGGCTTCAAGTTGTTTTACGCTGCAACCTTATAATGGAAAGTTAAGAGTAACCACAAGAGGAGCCGGTCACGGAATCGGTATGAGTCAGTACACGGCAAATGAGATGGCAAAAAAGAAACAAGGATATAGAAAAATATTAAAATATTTTTTTAAAGGAACGGATATAAAAGAAGTGACAGAAATTATAAAAAATGTATAACTACATCACGATCTGGCAAAAATATGGTCAGAGGTGGTGATGAAATGAAGAAAAACGAAAAAACGTCTATGTCCAAACGGCGTGCTACCGTGGCAGCAGTGTTATGTTTTGTGGCAGCAATTGCAATAGCAGGAACATATACATTTAATGATTACAGGAAAACGCAGAAAAATGAGCTGGCGAAGGCGGAAGAAAAAAGCAGGCAGAAAGAGACAAAGAAAGACAACAAAGAGAACAGCGATCTGACAAGAGAAACCGGAACATCAAAAGTAAAAAGTGAGAATACCGGAAGCAGTACGGAGAAAAGCACAACAACTGAGAGTACCGATAATGAAAAAAACGAATCAGACGGAACCGGAATGACAGATCAGTCAGAGCAGAATGGAACAGGAACCCAGGCAACAGCAGGAAAGAGTCATAATATCAACTTTACAGAAGACAGCTACATCCTATGGCCGGTGAACGGGGCTGTGATCATGAGCTACAGCATGGATAAGACGGTATATTTCCAGACGCTGGATCAGTATAAGTATAATCCGGCCGTGATCATCGAAGGTGCAGAAGGAGATCAGGTACTCTGTGGCGCACCCGGGATCATCAAGTCGATCGATGTCAGTGCACAGACGGGAACAACGGTCAATGTAGACATCGGAAACGGATACGAGCTGTTATACGGGCAGCTGAAAGAAGTACCTGTGAAGGTCGGGGATTATGTAGAAGCGAAGAGTGTGCTTGGCTATGTTAGCCAGCCGACGAAGTATTACAGCAAAGAAGGCTGTAATGTATATTTTGAGATGCGGAAAAACGGGCAGCCGGTGAACCCGGTGGAGTATACAGCGGATCAGGATTAAAAGAAAAGGACAGGGATTCCCGGAGATCTCTGTCCTTTTCTTGTGCAGTCCTTCTTTTTGGGGTGGATAAAATTGACTTTCCGCAGGATAACGGATAAAATAAAGTGGATTATTACAGGAAAAATCAGACCGATTGTGGATAAGTGGGGACAGCTACATGAATTATACCTATATCATAAAATGTGCAGACAGTACGTTATACACAGGCTGGACAAATGATCTGGATAAGAGGATAAAAGCACACAACAGTGGAAAAGGTGCAAAATACACGAAGACCAGAAGACCGGTGAAGCTTGTGTATTACGAAGAACATGAGACGAAGAATGAGGCAATGAGCCGGGAATATGCGATCAAACAGTTGACACGGAGAGAAAAGGAACTGCTGATCAAAGGAAACGGAAGCTTACCAAAGAGGCAAAAGCTCTCGCAGAATAAGTAAAAATAAGTGATATTAAGTAAAAAAGCTGCCACCGGCAGCTTTTTTATATGGATTTCATTAAAGTACAAAAGCATACATCACCACAAAGTGGCAGGCACTTCCGGCCATCACAAACAGATGAAAGATCTCATGGCTTCCGAAATATTTGTGCTTACTGTTAAAGATCGGAAGCTTCAAAGCATAGATCACACCGCCAACGGTGTAGATGATACCACCGGCCAGCAGCCATACGAAAGCCGCCGGACTTAAAGAATTCAGCAATTGTGTAAATGCCAGTACGCAGGTCCAGCCCATGCCGATATAAAGCACGGAGGAAACCCATTTCGGACAGTATACCCAAAATGCTTTGATCAGGATTCCGGCGATGGCAAATGACCATACGATCGCAAGAAGGATGACCCCGGTCCTGCCGCCAAGTACTAACAGGCAGATCGGAGTGTAGCTTCCGGCGATGAGAACGCTGATCATCATGTGATCGATCTTTTTAAGAATGGTATTTACTTTTTTTGATTTATCGAATGTATGGTAAGTTGTGCTTGCCGCATACAGTAAGATCAGACTTGCCGCATACACAGCAATTGCGATAATGTAAATTTTACTTGGTTCGCGCGCTGCTTTTAAAAGCAATGGGATTGCTGCGAATATTGCCATCAGCATTCCGATAAAATGTGTGATCGCACTTCCCGGATCTTTAATGTGTTCTTTTAACTGCTCTGCCATAGTCATGCACCTCCTGAATGTCGAAAATATGACATGTAGTTTTTAATACTATGTTTACTATATGTGTATATTATACCAGGAAAAGAAAAAAATCAAGCAGAAAAGGAAAATATTTTTAAAATCAAAATAATCCTTTTCCGCTTGATTTTTTATATATCAGGTTCTAATTTATTTTCAGTGCGCCAGCTTCTTGGAGAAGTTCCATAGGTATTCTTGAATGCTCTTGAAAAATGTAACTGATTCGGATATCCGACGGCATTTCCAATATCCGCAATGGATAAAGAGGTTAGTTTCAGAAGCTCTGCAGCCTTCGTCATGCGGTAACTGATCAGGAATTCCTGAGGAGATTTTCCGATGGAGTCGTGAAAAATCTTTCCGAAATAACTCCGGTTCAGACCGCAGAAAGAAGCAATGTCTTCAATGGTAATATTGTTCTGAAAATTTTGCTCAATATAAGATAATGCTTCTTTGATGTAAAAATCTCTGATCTTCCCGCTATGGTTCATGCGCACTGTAGCAGCAGAACGCATGAAATAATCCAAAAAGAGATACAAATGTCCGATTATATGGAACGGTGATTCGCAGGAGGAACCGGGATGTCTGGCAATATATAACATTTCGTTCATCATTTCATTACGAAGATCTTTCGAACCGGCATGATAGACCGGATGATCCGGACTGAGTCCGGCAGTAGAGACAATCTCTTTGGCACGGAGTCCGTCAAATTCAATCCAGGTATATTCCCATGGGAGATCCTGATCTGCGATGTAAGTATTGATCTGATTAGGAAATAGCATAAAACCCTGTCCGCTTTTCACCTGATATTTTATTGTATTGCCGGAAGAATCGTCGGCCATTAAAGTTCCGGTTCCGGATATCACATAGTGAAAGATATAATGGTTTCTGGCGGCAGGTCCAAAAGAATGGGAAGGTTCACATTGTTCCCAGCCATACTGATAAAGTCCGATATCGACAAAATTTTCATTTGGAAAAACGGAAAATAAAAGATTACTCATAGGAATCCTCCTTTTTAAAACAGTATATACCAAAATGCTAGATAACTTCAATATATAACGGGAAAAATCGCATTTTGCAATAAAATATATAATATGAGGATATTTATAGACGCATAATGGTATGTTACAATTTAATTGTAAATAAGAAATGAAAAAAACCTGACGATGAAAACAAGAGAATATCCCGGGAAAGGTTCAAAATCAGGAAGGAACGGAGCAAAAGGAGTTTGAAAACATGCATAGGAAGTACAGGAAACTGGTAAGTGCCGGATTGGTTCTTACGATGGCTGGGGCTATGATGCTGCAGGGATGCGGACAGAAGGAAGAGACAGGAAAGACAGAAATAGAACTTGTGCAGTATAAGCCGGAAGCAGTAAAAACATTTGAGAAAATAGAAGAAGAATTTAACCGTACACATGATGATATTCATCTTACAATTGAATCTCCGAATGATGCAATGACTGTTTTGAAGACGAGATTTATCCGGGAGGATAATCCGGATATTATTGGAATCGGAGGAGACGTGAACTATTCAAACTTTATCGATTCTGACATGTTGATGGATATTTCTGACTATAAAGGTCTAGAAGATATTAAAGAGGCATACAAAGAAATTGATAAAAATCTGGAATTTGTTCCGCAAAAAGGAACTTATGCGGTGCCATACGTTGCAAATGCAGCAGGAATTCTTTACAACAAGGAAATGTTCGAAGAACATGGGTGGGAAATACCAACTACATGGGATGAACTCATGAGCCTGTGTCAGGAAATACAGAATGCAGGAATCAAGCCATTTTATTTTGGATTTAAAGATACATGGACTTGTCTTGCACCGTGGAATGCGGTTGCAGTAGATCTTGCACCCGCAGATGTGTGTGCGCAGGTGAACCGCGGAAAAACAACATTTTCGAAAGAATATAAAGAAGTGGCAGAACGTATGCTGGAGCTGCTTCCATATGGACCGGATGACCCGTTTGCATATGATTACAACGGGGCATGTACGGCATTTGCAAAAGGTGAATCCGCAATGTATACGATCGGAAGTTATGCAATTCCACAGATCCAGACGGTGAATCCGGATATGGAGATTGATTCATTTGTAATGCCGGCAAGTAATAATAAGGAAGATAATAAGTTGAACTCGGGAATAGATCTTCAGTTCTGCGTAATGCAAGACTGCAAAAATAAAGAGGCAGCATATGAAGTATTAGATTTTCTCCTGGAAGATGAGAATGTACAGGCATATCTGGATGCTCAGAAGGCGGTTGCTTGTAAAGAAGGAGATTTTGAAATGCCATCAACCCTTGAAGGAATGAAAGAATATATAAAAGAAGGAAAAATGTCAGACTACCAGGATCATTATTATCCATCGGAAATGGCAGTAGATGCTCAGATCCAGACATTCCTGATGAAAAAAGACAGCGAGGCATTTCTTAAGAAATTTGATACAGACTGGGTAAGATATAATCGTGATATTATCCGTAAAGTGGAAGATTACGAGAAATCGCATAATGACTAAGAGAGATAAGTTACCGGTAATACGGAAGTTCAAGGAGTTAGTATGATGAAAAAGAATAAATTAAATGATAGAAAGCGGACATTTCTTCTGATCACGATTCCGATTGTTGCATTATTTTTCTGCTTCAATACGCTGCCGCTGATCAAAGGTGTAATCTATAGTTTTACCAATTTTAAAGGATATGGAAGTTACGACTGGGTAGGGCTTCGCAATTATAAAGATCTGTTTACCGATTCCAGGGTCGGAGGCTCATATATCTTTACATTTAAGTTAGCAATTGCGGCGACAATTTTGACAAATGTGTTGAGTCTTTTGCTGGCACTCGGACTAAATAGCAAGATTAAGTTCAAAAGCGCACTCAGAGGTGCATATTTTATCCCGAATGTACTGGGAGCACTGGTAGTAGGATATATTTTCAACTATTTCTTTACGTATATCCTCCCTGTATTTGGAAAAATGATCGGAAGTAAGACATTTGGTTCCAGTATGCTTTCTAATACCAATCTTGCGTGGATCGCGATTGTGATCGTGTGTGCATGGCAGTCGATAGCAATGAACACGATCATTTATATTTCGGGACTTCAGACAGTTCCGGAGGATGTATATGAAGCAGGTGCCATTGATGGCGCCACAGGATGGAAGAAGTTCAGGAACCTGACATTTCCACTGATCATTCCATTTTTCTCTATCAATATGGTTCTGAGCGTGAAAAACTTCCTGATGGTATTTGATCAGATCATGGCATTGACAAAAGGAGGTCCTGCCCAGAGTACAGAATCCATCTCATATCTGATCTATAATAACGGAATGAGTGGCGGACAGTTTGGATTCCAAAGCGCAAATGCAGTTATTTTCTTTATTGTGATTGTAGTGATTTCGGTAATGCAGTTGACTATCACCGGTAAGAAGGAGGAACAGTTGTAATGAAAAAAGTTGGGAAAGAAAGAATAAACTGGCCTGTAACGATTCTTTTGATCGCAGGGCTGATCACTGTAGTATTTCCATTGTATATGACTGTTGTCATTGCGCTGAAGAAACCTTCGGAAATGACGAATGATGTCGCAGGAATCTTATCACTTCCAAAGCATTTCAGTCTGAGTAATTTTACAGAGGCGATGAAAGTGACAGATTTCTGGAACTCATTGGGAAACAGTCTGCTGATCACAGTTGTGACGGTAGTGCTTGCAATGCTGATCCATTCACTGCTTGGATATGCAATTGCAAGAAATAAGGCACATAGTAAATTTTATAAGTTTATTTATTTTTATGTTGTCAGTGGTATGTTCGTACCTTTCGCAATCCTGATGATGCCGGTCGTAAAACAGACGGCGCAGATGGGACTTGCGAACAGAGCCGGAGTGATCATCTTATATCTGGTATTTTATATGCCGATGAATGTGCTGCTGTATTCCGGATATCTGACAAATATTCCCAGAGCGCTGGAAGAGGCAGCATGCGTGGATGGAGCAAGTACATGGACAACTTATTGGAAGATCATCTTTCCGATCATGAAACCAATGCATGCAACGGTTGCGGTTCTGACAGCACTTGGAACATGGAATGACGTTATGACACCGTTGGTTATTATGTCAGGCACAGGAAAGAACACACTGCCGCTGGCACAGCTTAATTTCCAGACACAGTTTGGAACGAACTATAACCTGGCATTTGCCTCTTACCTGTTGGCACTTCTGCCGATCCTGATCTTCTATCTGATCTGTCAGAAACATATCTTGAACGGTGTGGTAAATGGAGCTGTAAAATAAAGAAAATACAAATTGGACCAGAGACATAAAAAGGAGACTAAAAGATGGGAATTGTTTACAGTAAAGCAGACAGGACATTTACAATACAGACAAAGAATACAACGTATCAGATGCAGGTGGACCCTTATGGGTTCCTCCTGCACCTGTATTATGGAAAGAAAACAGATGGAAGCTGCATGGATTATCTGCTGACGTATTATGACAGGGGATTCTCTGGAAATCCGTTTGATGCAGGGGATGACAGAACATATTCTATGGATGCACTTCCGCAGGAGTATCCTTCCTATGGAACCGGAGATTACAGAAGCACGGCACTGATCGTTGAAAATGCAGATGGAAGTACAGCGTGTGATCTGCGTTACCGTTCGCATCACATTTTCAATGGAAAATATAAGATTCCGGGTCTTCCGGCAGTCTATGCGGATGAGACGGAGAGCCAGACACTGGAGATCGTAATGGAAGATGCGGTTACAGGCGTAGAAGTTACATTGCAGTATGGTGTGCTTCCTGATTATGATGTGATCACAAGAAGCGAGAAGATCGTTTATCGTGGCGAAGGAAAGATATGTATCAGGAAAGCGCAGTCTGCATGTCTGGATTTTGTTCAGGGAAAATATGATCTTCTGACATTTTACGGAAGACATGCAATGGAGAGAACGATGCAGAGAGAGCCGGTCACACATGGAAGTCATGTGATCGGAAGTGTGAGAGGAACTTCGAGCCATCAGTATAATCCGATGATGATTCTTGCGGATGAGAATACGACGGATCAATATGGAAATTGTTATGCAATGTCTTTCGTATATAGTGGAAATTTTAAAGGTGAGACACTGAAAGATCAGTTTGGACAGACACGTGCGCTTATGGGGCTGCAGGATGAGATGTTCTCGTATCCGCTGGCAGAAGGAGAAACATTCTATACACCGGAGGTACTTCTTACTTTTTCCGGAAGTGGAATGAACCTTCTTTCACAGAATCTGCACAGATGTATCAGACAGCATATCTGCAGAGGAAAGTACAAAGAAAGTGTCCGTCCGGTTCTGGTGAACAGTTGGGAAGCATCTTACTTTGATTTTGATGGTGATACCTTATACGAACTGGCAAAAGAGGCAAAGCATGCAGGCATTGACATGCTGGTGCTGGATGACGGCTGGTTTGGAAAACGTGATGATGATAACAGCGGTCTCGGGGACTGGTTTGTCAATGAGAAAAAGCTTGGGGGGACACTGGGAGATCTGATAAAGAAGATCAATGATCTGGGTGTAAAATTCGGAATCTGGGTGGAGCCGGAGATGATCTCGGAAGACAGTGATCTGTACAGAGAACATCAGGACTGGGCACTTACTATTCCGGGAAGGAATCCGGTTCATGCAAGAAATCAACTGGTGTTGGATTTCTCGAGAAAAGAGGTTGTAGATCATATATTTGATCAGATATGTAAAGTCCTGGATCAAGGAAATATTGAGTATGTGAAATGGGATATGAACCGGAGCCTTATGGATGTGTTCTCTAGAGGAACCGAAGATCAGGGAAGGGTCATGTATGATTACGTTCTTGGATTATATGATTTTCTGGAAAGGATCGTGACAAGATATCCGGATCTGCTGATCGAAGGATGCAGCGGCGGCGGTGGAAGATTTGATGCCGGAATGATGTATTATACACCGCAGATCTGGTGCAGTGATAATACAGATGCATTGGACAGATTGCAGATCCAATATGGTACTTCATTCGGTTATCCGGTATCCGCTGTAGGGTCACACGTATCAGCAGTGCCGAATCATCAGACAGGAAGGATCACATCTCTGCATACCAGAGGTGTAGTGGCAATGGCCGGAACATTCGGATATGAATTGAATCTTGGAAAACTTTCCGAAGAAGAGAAGCAGGAGATCCGGTTACAGGTGGAAGAATACCGGAAGTTCGCACCACTGATCCAGACGGGATTGTACTATCGGTTGTCTGATCCTGCGAGGGAGGAATATGCAGCATGGGCATTTGTATCCGAAGATCAGAAAGAAGTTCTTCTGAATGTCGTACTGCAGGAAATTCATGGAAATATGACCGTGAATTATGTAAAGCTTCAAGGATTGAAATGTAGTGCGATCTATCGTGATACGGAAACAGGAAAGAGCTATAATGGTGCAGCACTTATGGAAGCAGGAATTCCGATGCCTGTGGAAATGGGAGAATTCAAGGCATACCAGATGTATCTGACAGCAGAAGAGTAGAGTGTAAAAATGAGAAAAAGAGTAGAAAAAAATAATAGTATTTTTCAATATAGGTTAGAGAAATATCATGATGAACTCAGGTGGCTTTACATGGAACTTTATCAGAATGATGATATGTTTGCGGAACTGTGTTCCAGGATGTATGAGTATTACAGACACCGGAGTATCAAACTAAAAGAAAGAGATGCGAAAAGAGAGAAGGAAGCCGACTGGTATCACAGGAAAGATATGCTTGGCATGATGCTTTATATAGATAATTTTGCGGGAAATATGCAAGGTGTAAAAGAAAAGATTCCCTATCTGAAAGAATGCAACATTAATTGTCTTCATCTTATGCCTTTCCTGGATACGCCGGAAGGCAGATCTGACGGCGGTTATGCGGTGGCAGATTTCCGTAAGGTACGTCCGGATCTCGGTACGATGAAAGATCTTGCAGAACTGACAGAAAAGTGTCATGAGGAAGATATCAATGTGTGTATGGATTTTGTTATGAACCATACGTCAGAAGATCATGAATGGGCGAAACGGGCAAGAGCTGGCGAAGGAGAGTATATGAGCCGGTATTTCTTCTATGATAATGATGAGATACCGAAGAAATACGAGGAGACAGTACCGCAGGTATTTCCGACAACAGCTCCTGGAAACTTTACGTATCTTCCGGAGAATGGCCATTATGTAATGACAACATTTTATCCGTATCAGTGGGATCTGAATTACCGCAATCCGAGAGTGTTTAATGAGATGATGTATAACTTCCTGTATCTGACAAATCAGGGAATAGATATTGTGAGAATTGATGCGGTGCCATATATCTGGAAAGAACTAGGAACTACCTGCAGAAATCTCAAACAGGTACACACAATCGTCCGTATGATGCGTATGATTGCAGAAATTGTATGTCCGAGCGTATTACTTCTAGGTGAAGTTGTAATGGAACCGGAAAAAGTAGTGCCGTATTTTGGGACGATAGAAAAACCGGAATGTCACATGCTTTATAATGTGACTACCATGGCAACGACCTGGAACAGCATAGCGGCACGAGATATCCGATTATTGAAAAAACAGATGGATATTCTGAATCATCTGCCGAAACAGTATGTATTTTTAAACTATCTGCGCTGTCATGATGATATCGGATGGGGACTGGATTATGAGACCCTGAAACAGTGGGGAATGGAAGAGATCCCACATAAGCGTTACCTGAATGATTATTTTACAGGGAAAATAGCGGGAAGTATAAGCCGCGGAGAATTGTATAATGATGATCCGGTAACGCAGGATGCACGTTTCTGTGGGACAACAGCATCGATGTGTGGAATTGAAAAAGCCGGATTTGAACAAAACAAAGAAGCAATGGAAACTGCGGTCAGGGAAGATCTTATGCTGCATGCATATATGTTGACACAGTCGGGTATTCCGATGTTATACAGTGGCGATGAACTGGGGCAGGTGAACGACTATAGTTATAAAGAAGATCCTGCTAAGTGTGCAGATTCAAGATACATCCATCGTGGTAAGCTGCAGTGGGAGCTTGCAGAGAATAAGAATGATCCCACAACTGTTCAGGGAAGTATCTTCCAGACTCTTGACCGGCTGGAAAAGATCCGCGGACAGGAAATAACATTTGATAAAGATGCAGATGTGTATACATACGATGTGCATGATGACAGTGTCCTTTGCATATTACGTGAATATAAGGGAAGAAGATTTTTTGGAATATTTAACTTCAGTGATCAGGAGAAGACAGCGTGGATGCAGGAAGATGGAGTATATCGTAATCTACTGACGAGTGAAAAGATGGAATTAAAAGATATAAGATTAAGAGGGTACGACTTCCTTTGGTGTGAAAAATAAACTGGCCTGTATGAAAATGTTACAACTGGCTGTTTGGACGAATCCACTATCGTGCTAATATATTCAGCAGAATTTATTTTTCATTACATATTACAACAGGAAGGAAGAGTACAATGAGTACAAATACAGCAGCAGGAAAGACCATTCATAATGATAAGGTGAAGAATCTGGTGATCACGGCATTCTTTACAGCAATTACATTTCTTGGAATCCAGTCTTTCAGGATTCCGCTTCCGGCAGCAGTCGGAACACCATTTCTTCATTTCGGACATATATTTGTCGTAATGGGATTGTTACTTCAGGGAGGAAAAAGAGGAGCCGTATCCGGAACGCTGGGACTTACCATCTTTGATATGTTAAATGGATATATGCAGGATGCGCCAAAGACGTTTGTTGAGACGGCGCTGAAGTGTCTGATCGTCGGAGCACTCTTTGTGATGCTGAAGAAAAAGACAGCCGGTGATAAAAAGAAAGAATACGGAGCAGCGATGATCTGTGCCGTGGTTTACGGATGCATCAACGTGATCATGGAATTTATTATGGGAACCATATCTATGATGATCATGGGAAGTGGATTCGCAGCGGCTGCGGTGGGAGCATTTACATCTCTTCCGGCTACGGTGATCAATGCAGTCTTTATGGTGATCGCAATTGCGGTTCTGTATCAGCCGGTGAAAAAAATCTATGTGCGCATGGCATAGAGCGGGATAGTGGAAAAAAATAATGAATTGAACAAAAAGAGCGGATACGCCGTAAGTGGTGTATCCGCTCTTCTGATATCTGAATCCGTTATTTTTATCCAAAATATCTGTTAAGAAGTCCTTCGAAAGCTCTTCCGTGACGGGCCTCATCTTTAGCCATCTCATGAACTGTGTCATGGATCGCATCCAGATTAGCGGCTTTTGCACGTTTTGCAAGATCGAACTTACCAGCTGTAGCTCCGTTCTCGGCATCTACACGCATCTCAAGGTTCTTCTTTGTGCTGTCTGTAACAACTTCGCCAAGAAGTTCTGCGAATTTAGCAGCATGCTCAGCTTCTTCCCAGGCAGCTTTTTCGTAGTATAATCCTACTTCAGGATAACCTTCTCTGTGGGCAACTCTTGCCATTGCAAGATACATACCAACTTCTGAACATTCTCCTTCGAAGTTCGCTCTTAAATCAGCTAAGATATCTTCGCTGACACCTTTTGCAACACCTACAACGTGCTCTGCAGCCCATTCTCTTTCACCTGTCTGCTCTTTGAACTTATCAGCCGGTGCGTGGCAGATTGGACATTCAGCCGGTGCAGCCTCTCCTTCGTAAACATATCCGCATACTGTACATACAAATTTTTTCATAATGTTGTTCTCCTTTTCTTTGAAATAATTTTTTGATTTATTAAAATTAATATTAGTAATTGTTACTGATATTAATTTAGCACGATATTACTATTTTGTCAATTAGTTTTTGATAAATTTTATTATTTATTCTCGTTCTTTTTCTTTATACAGTCGGCACAAAGACCATGGAAAAGTGTGTTGTGAGATTCGATAATTCCATCAAAACATGCGTTGGCATCTTCGTTGATCTTCTGGATATAAGAATCATCTATTTCCAGATCGAATACTTTTCCGCAATTCGTGCATACTACATGGTAATGAGGTTCACAGCGCCCATCAAAACGGTCGCCACCGGCAGGTGTCGGAATCCGGAGTGCTTCACCGATGTCGGCAAGCAGATTCAGGTTGCGGTAGACGGTTCCGAGGCTGATATTCGGAAATTCTTCTTTTATATGAAGATATACGGTATCAGCCGTAGGATGTGCGGTTGTGTGTAATAAATACTCTTTGATAGAGGCTCGCTGTTTACTGTATTTTAAAGCAGCCATAACATCCTCCTTCCAATAACGATAATAATTACTATAATTGATATCTTTAGTATAGTGTTGTTTATATCATTTGTCAATAAGGAGAAATAAATGTAACAAAATGTAATAAAATAAAAAATGAAACGAATGGAAGATAGAGGAATATCAGATGATACGCTTGAAAATAAAAGAAATACTTGACAAAATGTATTCAGATGATATAATAACAAACGTAACATATGTAACAATTCTGTAACAATTACAAAAGACGAGAAAACATAAAGGAGGGAGTTTATGGATTCGATTCTTAAAAAAGGAGTGCTCCTGGTTAGTGTGACCGGGATCATGACAGCATTTCCAATGGTGGTGCATGCTGCAGACATAGATGATACGCAGAATATACCAGCGGCGGAAAGCACACAGATATTGGAAGATTGTTACACATCAGATAAGACAATATCGGTAAAAGATCATCTTGTACCGGAACAAAAGGGTGAGTATTCAGATATGGCATTCGCAAATGTACAATCGTTTCTTTATATAAGAAGTGAACCAACAACAGACAGCGAATGGGTTGGAAAACTATATCCGGATTATGCGGCAAAGATCACCGGTCCTGTGGGAGAATGGACGAAGGTTGAGTCGGGAAATGTGACCGGGTATGTGTATTCCAGATATATAACGGTAGGAAATGAGGCACAGAAGAAAGCAGAAGAGTTAGTGCAGAACAATGACACGGGAAATGCAGAAGATGCATTTACGTATGCCGAATCGAGAGAAGAAGAGGCGGCAAGACTTCAAAAGGAGCAGGAGGAGCAGAAGGCGCAGGCTGCGGGAAACGGGCAGGCAATTGTAGATTATGCGTGTCAGTTTATCGGAAATCCGTATGTATGGGGAGGTACGAGCCTCACAAACGGGGCGGATTGTTCCGGATTCGTACAGTCGGTATTTGCACATTTTGGAATCGCACTTCCGCGTACGACATGGGATATGGAGAATGCGGGAACGGCGGTAAGTTACGATCAGGCAGTTGCGGGAGACATTATCTTATATAATGGCCATGTAGGAATCTATATGGGAAATGGGCAGATCGTAAATGCGATCAACAGTGCAAAAGGAATCGGGATCCTGCCGGCAACCTATACGAATATTGTGACCGTAAGACGGTTGATATAAGAGCTGATATAAGAAAAGAGACCGGAGGAATTTATGAAAAATTCCCCGGTTCTTTTTTTATCCACATTATCCACATGAATTGAAAGTTATCCACAATATACAAAATCCACAAAAATCGATATATTTCTGCAAAAAACAAAAAATACAAAAAAATTCATGAAAAAAGTTATCCACATCAAAAAATGCAAAAAATGTAGAAAAATGGGGATTTTCACAAAGTTATCCACGTTATCCACACCCAAATCGGGAAAAACGGGGGATTATTCGGGGATAGAAAAAGAACGCACGTTTTGTAGAGTTGTTATAAAAATGAAGAAATGTCGAAAAAAAGAGTTATCCATATTGACATTTGAGTAGTCAAATATTAAGAATAAATTTGCGGAAAATGTTTACACAATGGTAAAAAGCTACTATAATGGAAACACTGAAATAAAAAGGAGGCGATAAGATGGCACAGATTACAAAAGACATGACATTTGGTGAACTGCTTTCCAAATATTATTCTACATGTCCAAAGCTTGTTGACGATCTGATGGAAGCAGGAATGGGATGCATCGGATGCCCACATTCTCAGATGGAATCTATCGAAGAAGGCGCTATGGGACACGGAATTGATCCAGACCTCTTAGTTGCAAAACTGAATGCAACACTGGAAGCAAGCCAGGCATAATATAAAAATAACTACAAAAAACTCTACAGGATTCCTGTAGAGTTTTTTTTGCAGTTATTTGTAAAGAACTGCCGCTAGCAGATCTTTATGACAATTCCGGATCATAATTCCGGCTAAATATTGGCGAGCTGCTGAACCGCATCTCCGGAAAGAAATGTCTTGCAGTGTTCTTCCAGGAACGCGAAAGTTGCGCCGGACGCTCTTTCTAAAGCACCGTATTCAGACAACATATTGCAGATCCGATTGAAATCTGCGGCGGAGTGATCGGACCGGGCAAGTGCCAGCAGATACATCTCCTCCTGTTCGTCTTTGTATAAAGTATTGGAACCGTGGTACATCGGAGCCAGAAGTCTGGCGGCTTTCAGTACATTCTCCATCACAGGGAAAGAAAAGAGCCGGATATTGTTACCCGAATCCTTTTTTTCTGTATCATCACCGGAAGCAGATGTGGTATCCGAGGCAGACTTCACTGCCTGTGCTTCAAATGATTCCTGAACCTTTCCGAGCAGATCGAGTAAACCTTCTGCTCCTTCCAGCTTGCCCGGAGTATTCTTTTTCCTGGCATCAGCAATGGAAGAAGGTGCAAATTTTGAAAATCTGGTATCGAGTTCCTCAGGATCCTCGACTTTTGTAATTATCAGCACGATCGAATCGGCGGAAGGGATTGCCTCTATCATGAGAGGAATGTCTTCTGCTTCGAATCCGAATTCGAAGGCTGCCTGTTGCATCATATCGCGGAAAAGTGATTTTGCTTTTTCGGTTCCGTATGCCAGTTCACTGAGCTGTAACTGACGGTCAGCCAGATCGGCGCGTGTCAAAGTACAACGGATCTGGTTGTCACTGATTTTTTCAATCTTCATAATCATCACTTCCTTCTAAAATAGTATATCATAGAAAATGTTTGATGTTCAATAAATTTAGTATAAACAAAACGGAATAATAAAATAAAAAAAGACTTGATTCTTCAAATTTTATCAGATATAATGACGCTACTGGAAGATAGTTTTCCCTGATAACTATGTTGTTAGAACCAATAAGGGAGAATTTCTTGAATTTTAATTTTGGGGACGGAACAGAACGCCGTACCAGGCATTTATATTTCAATTCCACGTTCCGGGTGGGATGGATCTATCAAAAGCAAATCAGATTACACAGCCGTTTCAGGCAGACATTTCACAGTATAATTTTGACATAATATGAAAAATATTTAATTGCCGGGGACTATTTCCAGTTGAAACATAATTTGTTGCTGCATAAAAACAGCATTGTATCACGGGCATCTCCTTCGCTGCAGATATGCGCAACATCCATAGTTATCATCCGGTAAAAAGGAGGAAGGAACATGGGGGACAATGACGAATGGAAGAATATGTTCCAAGAACTGACAGGCTATGAAAAGAAAAATATAAGCCTCAGGATCAATGGAATACCAGCCAGCCCCATGCAGATTGTACAGGCACATACGATGTGTGAAAATCAGGCATATATGAGAGATTATGTGCTCAATGACAAAGGTGATGTAAAAGAGTTGTGGTTTCAGAATATAGCAATTTAATCAGGAAAAATATGTAAATACCCCGCAGATTAAGACGAAAGTTTTAAGGAAAATGTCGAAATATAATGACGTGTATCTTACGTTTTGTTATAATGTGACCTGTAGGAGGTGCAGCATGGAAGACAGAGGAAGAAGTAGCCGCACATATGAAAACCGAAGAACATATGGAAAATCACAGGAAAGAAGACCGTCAGACAATCATCCGCCAAGAAGACAGAGAACTCCGGCGGAGCGTGCGCGTATGCGGCGGAGAAGAAAAAGACAACGCATGATACGATTTGTCCTGTTGATCATATTAATCATTGCAGCAATTGCAGGAATCATTTTGTGGAAACGTTACAGCCCATCAAAAGAACAATATGATATGAAGAAATATTATGGGATAGAAAAGGATGGACAGGTTGGTATCACGGTGGATAATAAAGTCGTGGAGGCAGAAGGAAAACTGGCAGGTGGAAAAGTATATGTTGCATATAATATTGTAAGAGATTATATCAACAGCCGGTTCTACTGGGATCCGAATGAAAATGTTCTGTTGTATATGCTCCCGGAAGATATGATATCGGTAGATGTCGGCAGTAAGGATTACTCTATATCCAAAAAAAAGAAAAGCGAAGATTACGTTATTTTAAAAACAGAAGGAAACACAGCATATATTGCATTGGATTTTGTCCAGCAGTACACGAATATTGATTATGAAGTGTCAAATAATCCGGATCATGTTATGATCAGGACAAAATGGGGAAAAACGGATGTTGCAACTGTGAAAAAGAATACACAGGTGCGTTATCAGGGCGGAGTAAAGAGCCCTGTGCTGGCAGAACTTAAGAAAAAAGATGAAGTAACAGTCGTTGAGAGTGAACAGAACTGGAAAAAGGTACGCACAGCAGATGGTGTGATCGGATATGTAAAGAACAAGACTCTGAAGAACGAAGAAAAGAAGAATATTACCAGAAAGTTTGAAGAGCAGGATTATTCTAATATCAGCAAAGATTACACGATCAATATGGCATGGCATAATGTGACGAACCAGGATGCGAACAATGCGGTGGCGCAGAGGATCGCCCAGACGAAAGGGCTTACGACACTGGCTCCGACATGGATCCATGTGGCAGATACGAACGGTAACATCAGCTCTATCGCATCGGCAGATTATGTAAGTTACGCACATAAGCAGAATGTGGAAGTGTGGATGACCGTCAGGGATTTTGACGGAGGCATCAGTTCGGAGCAGGAATCTTACGAACTGCTCAGCTATACATCCAGACGTGAGACTTTGATCACGCAGCTGATCGCAGAGGCACTCCGTGTCGGCGTTGATGGTATCAATGTAGACTTCGAAAAGATTTCCGATAAGTGCGGAGAACATTATATTGAATTTATCCGTGAATTATCGGTAAAATGCAGACAGAACGGACTGGTGTTGTCGGTGGACAACTATGTTCCAAAGAGCTTTAACACACAGTATGACCGTAAAGAGCAGGGAATTGTAGCAGATTATGTAGTGATCATGGGATATGATGAGTATTATGCAGGTTCGCCTGAAGCAGGTCCGGTATCTTCTTACAATTATGTAAAAGAAGGAATCACAGAGACGTTAAAAGAGGTTCCGGCGGAGAAGGTTATCAGTGGCATTCCGTTCTTTACACGTCTGTGGAAAGAGACTCCGAAGACGGAAGAAGAATTGAAGAGTGATAAAGGAACGGATGCGGAACAGTATTCTACAACCGTAGAGAGTGATGCATATGGCATGGATAATGCACAGGCCATCGTCAAACAGGCCGGAGTCGATACGACCTGGGATAAGAAGGCCGGACAGAACTATGCCACATGGGAAGCAGACGGATCCAAATATGAGATCTGGATGGAAGACAGCAAATCAATCGAAGCAAAGCTCAAACTCATGAAGAAATATAAGCTTGCAGGTACAGCTGAGTGGTCTCTTGGACAGGAGAGTTCGGATATCTGGAATCTGATCCAGAAATATGTCAATTAATCAAACAGAATAACAGATAAAATATCTCTTGCAGTCATATAGTAGAATATATGAATTGCAGGAGGTATTTTTATTTGTGGAAAAAAATAGAATTTGCAATAGTATTGCTGCTGCTGGCGGTACTTATCATGATGAGTAATCATCTGGAGGAAATGGTATCAAGCGGAAGGGTTACAGGAAGGAATCCATGTATTGTCCTGGACAGCGGACACGGCGGAGAGGATCCGGGAAAGATCGGTGTGAATCAGGCAAAAGAAAAGGATGTAAATCTGAAAATTGCAAAAAAGACAAAAGAGAGACTGGAGAAAAAGGGATGGAAGGTCGTCATGACAAGAGAAAAGGATGTAATGCTTGGAGATCCGGCTGCAGGAAATAAAAAAATCCATGATATGAAAGCGAGAGTGGAACGGATCAATAAGACGATGCCGCAGGCTGCAGTCAGTATCCACCAGAACAGCTACCAGGATGCGCAGATCCACGGGGCGCAGGTCTTCTATTATTCACATTCGGAAGAGGGAAAGCGAATGGCCGAAGTGATGCAGAAAGCACTGCTGAAGGCAGATGAAGAGAATACCAGACAGGCAAAAGCGAATGATACCTATTATCTTCTGAAACGGACGGAAGTACCAACGATCATTGTGGAGTGCGGATTCTTAAGTAATCCGGAAGAAGCCGCAAAGCTGGTCACTCCAAAGTATCAGGAGAAGCTTGCGGAAGCGATCGCAGAAGGAATCCTTGCTTGTATGGAAAACTAGAGTGTAGTATAATAACAATCATGAAAACAATATTAGAAAAAATTGATAAAAATCAAAATAATACAGATATTATAAGAGAAGCAGGACGGATCTTAAAAGAAGGAGGTCTGGTTGCATTTCCCACAGAGACCGTATATGGTCTGGGAGCAGATGCATTGAATGAAGATGCGGCCAAGAAGATATATGCCGCAAAAGGAAGACCGTCTGACAACCCTTTGATCATTCATATCACGAATATGAAAGCACTGGAAAAAATTGTTTCCGAAGTCCCGGAAAAGGCTGTAAAGGTTGCTGAAAAATACTGGCCGGGGCCGCTTACAATGATATTTAACAAAAGTGATATTGTGCCGTACGGAACCACCGGAGGACTGGATACGGTAGCTGTCCGGATGCCGGTAGATGCGATCGCAAGAGAAGTGATCGATGCGGGCGGCGGATACATTGCGGCACCGAGCGCGAATACTTCCGGACGGCCGAGTCCGACAACCGCACAGCATGTAGCAGAGGATCTTACCGGAAGGGTAGACATGATCGTAGACGGCGGGGCAGTAGAGATCGGGGTAGAATCTACAATACTGGATATGACGGTAGAACCACCGATGATCTTAAGACCGGGAGCCATTACAAAAGAGATGTTCGAGGAAGTGATCGGAGAAGTCACGATCGACAGGACGCTGATCAGACCGGACAGCAGGCAGGTTCCGAAAGCACCGGGAATGAAGTATCGTCATTATGCACCGAAAGCGGATCTAACCATTATAGAAGGTCCACTGGAGAAGGTGACGGCAGAGATCAATAAGCGTGCAAAAGAAAAGTCCTGTGCAGGATATAAAGTCGGCATTATCGGAACGGAAGAGACTGTGGCAGAATATAAGGCCGGTGACGTAAAATGCATCGGAACCAGAGCGGATGAATCAACCATCGCCGCAAATCTGTTCGGGATCTTAAGAGAGTTTGATGACGATCAGGTAGATTATATCTACAGTGAGTCGTTTGATACTGCAGGAATCGGAAGCGCAATTATGAACCGTCTTCTGAAAGCTGCAGGACATCATATAGAAAAATTGGTATAGAATCATTTCACAACAAGGAGGAGAAACATGTCAAAAGTACAGGTTATGGATCACCCGTTGATTCAGCACAAGATCAGCTACATCAGAAGCGAAGAGGTAGGGTCAAAAGAATTCAGAGAGATCGTTGGGGAGATCGCATCATTAATGTGTTATGAAGCAACAAGAGATCTGAAACTGGAGGATGTCAGGATAAAGACACCAATCTGCGAGATGGTGGGAAAACAATTAAGCGGTAAAAAGTTAGCAGTAGTGCCGATCTTAAGAGCCGGACTTGGAATGGTTGACGGAATGCTGAATATGATCCCGTCTGCCAAGGTCGGACATATCGGTCTTTACAGAGATCCGGAGACATATGAACCGGTAGAATATTACTGCAAACTTCCGTCAGACTGTGACGAAAGAGAAGTATTTGTCGTAGATCCGATGCTTGCAACAGGCGGGTCCTGTGTGGCAGCACTTCAGATGCTGAAAGATAAAGGTGTAAAACATATGCGTTTTATGTGTATCATTGCAGCTCCGGAAGGTGTAAAACGTCTGCAGGAAGCACATCCGGATGTAGATATCTATATCGGTGCACTCGATGATCATTTGAATGAGCATAAATATATTGTTCCGGGACTGGGAGATGCAGGAGACCGTATTTTTGGGACAAAATAGTGGCGAGGTGACGTATATGGGAGATAAAAGAACAGATTATATCAGCTGGGATGAGTATTTTATGGGCGTTGCAAAGCTTTCCGGAATGCGTTCCAAAGATCCGAATACACAGGTAGGATGCTGTATCGTCAGTCAGGATAACAAGATTCTGTCAATGGGATATAACGGTCTTCCGACAGGATGCTCGGATGATGTATTTCCATGGGCGCGGGAAGGAGAAGATCCTTTGGAGACAAAATATGTATACACGGTTCACAGTGAACTGAATGCGATCCTGAATTACCGTGGAGGAAGTCTGGAAGGGGCAAAATTGTATGTCTCGCTGTTCCCTTGTAACGAATGTGCGAAAGCGATCATACAAAGCGGGATCAAAGAGGTTATCTATGACAGCAACAAGTATGAAGGTACAGCAGCTGTAATGGCTTCCATGAAGATGTTCGATTCTGCCGGCGTGAATTATCATAAATACCATCGGACAGAACGGGAAATCAAGATTTCGTTATAAAATAAAAAGCAGATCAGAGATCATGAGACAGGTTTGAAAAAAGAAAAAGTTTTCAAGCCTGTTTTTTTAGATGCTTTTTGATAATTATGAAAGGTATAAGACAGATACAGATCATCATATAATAAAAAAACAGAGTAATAAAAAAGAGAAAAATATGAAAAAAAAGGGAACAAAAATCATTGTAAATTTTCTGATTCGTGGAATTATTGGGTTCGCGATCATATTTTTTGTAAACGAATTTCTTGATGGACAGGGAATTTCTGCCTGTGTCGGGATGAATCCGATCACTTTTTTGACATCCGGATCCTTTGGATTTCCTGGGGTTGCTCTACTTTACGGTATAACTTTTTATCAAATTATGTAAACATTGCACAAAGATTGAAAACTTTTAAAAAGGGCATAGACAAATACAAATCATCCAGTATATAATCAGCCTACAAGTTACGAAGTAGCTTGCATCTGATTTGTAGTTCTAATTGTTAGATTCAAAAAATTCAAGAAGTATTCAATGCCGTATCGGCAAACGTTTCAGATTTTGTGTAAACGTGTTGAAGGAGGGATAGTATGTGGTAAGTAGAAATCTGGTGATTTGTGACCAGGAAGTGAGATACGCTGCGGCCCTTGCGGAAGTTTTTATGAAAGCGAAGGAGCTGGCACTTGGCGTACAGGTATGTAACAGTGTTGAGCAGACCGTAAAACTGCAGGAGGAATCACCGGTTGATATCCTGTTGATCGGAAGCAGTTATCCGGTAGAAGACAGGAAGAAGATAAAGGCCGGGAATGTGTTCGTTCTGGCACAGTCGGAAAATGCAGCACATGAGACAAATGAGAAACTTATCAATAAGTACCAGTCCGGAGAGGCCATTATGGGAGCGGTGATCGAACAGTGTACGCAGTCCGGGGAACCGGAAAGATTGTTCCTTAGGACAGCGAAAAAGCAGAATGTCAGGATCATCGGAATCTTTTCCCCGGTGCACCGGAGTAAGAAGACCGGGTATGCATTAAAGCTGGGAAAAGAACTGGCAAGGACGTACAATGTATTGTACCTGAATCTTGAAGTATATGGAGGGATCGGGGGACATTTTCCGGATGCCGGACAGACGGTAGCGGATGCACTTTATTATTCCAGACAGGAGAAGAAACACTTAAGAGCAGCTCTGGCAGGTATGGTAAAACATATGGGACCGCTTGACTATCTTCTGCCTATGCGGATGTCGGAAGATCTGAAGGCAGTGGAGATCGAAGAGTGGACAGGGTTTGTGGAACAGATTGCAGAACAGAGCATATATGAAGTCCTGATACTGGATATCGATGAAGGGATCCGTGGAGTATATGAGCTCTTGAGGATGTGCACGGAGATACATGTGGCAGTCATAAAAGAGGAGGTGGCGCAGGCAAAATTATTCCAGTTTGAAGAAGAATTACATCTGATGGGTTATGACGATGTAAAGCAGAAGATGGTAAAGAAAGAGCTGGAAGGATGAGGAAAATGATAGAAGCAGAGCAGCTCCATGCAAGGATATTATCCAGACTGGATATGACAAGGGACATGGAGGACGAAGAACTGACAGAGTTGATCTATGAAGTACTTCAGGAAGCTTCGCAGGAAGAATATCTGCCGTTGGATCAGAAAACAATGCTTGGGAAGGAACTTTTCAATGCATTCCGGAAACTGGATCTGCTGCAGGAATTCCTGGAAGACGAACAGATCACAGAGATCATGATCAACGGGACGCAGAATATATTTATTGAAAAAGCAGGAAGGATCATCCAGTCAGACAAAAGATTCTTATCCAGAGACAAACTGGAGGATGTGATCCAGCAGATCGTGGCAGGATCCAACAGACTGGTAAATGAGGCATCGCCGATTGCAGATGCCAGACTGGCAGACGGATCGAGAGTCAATGTCGTACTTCCGCCGGTCGCATTAAATGGGCCGATCGTTACAATTCGAAAATTTGCAAAAGAAGCAATTACAATGAAAAAACTGATGGAATGGCAGTCAATCAATTCAGAAGTATCAGGTTTTCTGGCTTTATTAGTAGCCGCCGGATACAATATATTCATCAGTGGTGGAACCGGATCCGGGAAAACCACTTTCTTGAATGCACTATCGCAATATATACCAAAAAATGAACGCATCATAACGATCGAAGACAACGCAGAACTTCAGATTCAAAATGTAAAGAATCTGGTAAGACTGGAAGCAAGAAATGCAAATGTAGAAGGAACAGGAGAAGTTACCATCAGGGATCTGATCAAGTCGGCACTTCGTATGAGACCGGACAGGATCATCGTGGGGGAAGTGCGCTCGGCGGAAGCAATTGATATGCTTCAGGCACTTAATACGGGGCATGACGGAAGTCTCAGCACCGGCCATGCAAACAGTCCGAAGGACATGCTAAGCCGTCTGGAAACGATGGTACTGATGGGAATGGATCTTCCCCTTCCTGCAATTCAGAGACAGATCGCCTCCGGTCTGGATATCATTGTACATCTCGGCCGTCTGAGAGATAAGACCAGAAAAGTCCTGGAAGTAACAGAAGTCCTGGGATACTGGGAGGAAGAAATCCACCTGCAGACGCTGTATTGCTTTGAAGAAGCATATAAGGAGGCGGTGAATGTAACAGAAGATGAAGAAAAAAGAGAAATCAGGATGGAAAGAAAAGTCAGCGGAGACTGGAAAAAAATTGCAGAACTTTGTCACCGCGAGAAGCTTATGGCAGCAGGATATCACATTTAAAGAACGTGGGGCAGCCGGGGGAAAGGCTGCCACACTCATTGGGATTACGGCATGGCTTTATTACCGGAAGATATGGGCTGTGCCGGCACTGATCCCGCTGGGGATATGGCTGTACAGAGAATTTCTGAAAGAAGAGAAAAAGAAAAAGGAACAGGAATTCCAGAAGCAGTTCCGCGAGATGATACAGTCTCTGTCGGCAGCACTGAACACGGGCTATTCGGTAGAAAATGCATTCTATGAAACGCAGAAAGAATTAAAAATCCTTTATCCTCCGGAGGCCCGGATTTCTAAGGAATTATTGGTTATTACGAGAAAATTGCGGATACATATTCCGGTTGAACAGGTGCTGGAAGAATTTGCAGAACAGGTTCTGTCGGAGGATGTAAAGAGTTTTGTAACCGTATTCGTAACGGCAAAGAAAAGCGGTGGGGATATGATTGGTATTATCCGTAATACAGCGAATCAGATCGGAGACAAGATAGAAGTGAAAAGAGAGATCGATACCATGCTCGCTGCAAAGAAATATGAATTTCAGATCATGTCGGTAGTGCCGTATGGAATTATCGGTTATATGTCACTTAGTTTTCCGGAATTCATGAATGAATTATATGGGAATATGGCAGGAATCGGGGTGATGACATTATGTCTTGGAATCTACGCAGGCGCTTATTATCTGGGAATAAGGATATTGAGAATCGACGTATAGTGCGGGTGACTTGTGTATTGTTCATATCCGGAATATTACTGACCGGAGCAGATGCCGTTCGTTCTGTAAAGCAGCTACAACCGGCCATTGAGAGGAATGATTACGGAAAAGGGTCAAAGACGGAAGTCTTAGATGTAAAAGTCGGGGATACAAAGAAAAAAATAAGAACGGATATAGAAGTATCGGAACGCCGGTATACGACAGAAGAGATACAGGAACTGTTCGGAAGGATCATCCGGAGGATGGACAGGCTGATACTAAATGAAAACCAGACGCCGGATCATGTGGAGACAGACCTGAACCTGATCACAGAGATTCCGGGAGAACCGGTGACGGTCTCCTGGGAACTGGACAGGTATGATGTAATGAATGTTAAGGGCGAGATACAGGAGAAGAATATTGCAAAAAAGGGAACGCTTGTAAAACTGAATGCGGTACTTACTTATACGGAAAATGAAAAAGAACAGGCAGTTTATCAGTGCGTGGTCTGTGTATATCCTAAGAAGTTAAGCGGAGAGGAAAAGATAAAGAAAATAGTAACGGAAAATATGAAAAAGGCAGATGAAAAGCAGCGGGAACAGGAAACGCTGATCCTGCCGGAACGTCTGGGGAAAAATGAACTTCGTTATTATCATCCGTTTAATAACCGGGGAATGATTGTGCTCACAATGAGCATAATGATCGGAATACTGCTCTGTGCATTACAGAAACAGAATGAAAAAAAGGCACTGGAAGACAGAAAAAAACAGATGCTTAAGGACTATCCGGATATTATCAATAAACTGACATTGTATCTGGGAGCAGGCATGACGGTAAAGCGTGCCTGGAGAAAGGTAACCGAGGGCTATGCGAGAGAAAAAGAAGAAGGGAAAAAGAGGTACGCATATGAAGAAATGATACAGACCTGTCATGAGATGGACAGTGGTGTGACAGAATCGGAGAGCTATGAGAATTTCGGCAGACGGTGTGACGTTCAGGTGTATATAAGACTGGGGGCTTTGTTGTCACAGAATCTGCGGAAAGGAACAAAAGGATTGACAGAACTGTTAAAACTGGAATCCATACAGGCATTTGAAGAGCGGAAAGCACAGGCAAAAAGGCTTGGGGAAGAAGCTGGGACAAAGCTGCTGCTTCCAATGTTTCTTATGCTGGCGGTGGTACTGGTCATTGTGATAGTACCGGCATTTCTGACATTGCAGATATAGATGAAAAATAAAAGAAAAAGAAGAAAGGGGAATACAGTATGTGGAGAATTCGATATGCATTACAGGTATTAAAAGACGACCGGGGGATTGGGGTGGTAGAAGTGATCTTGATCCTGGTCGTACTGATCGGACTTGTGATCATCTTCAAATCACAGCTTACCAGTCTGGTGCAGACAATATTCGAAAAGATTACCAGCGAAAGTTCCGGAATTTAAGTGTGGTGAGCACCGGAAAGAAGGAGCTGACGACAGGGTATGTAAGAGGAGAGGTAACGGTATATCTGACACTGACATTTATTCTGCTTGTCTCGCTTGTACTTGCGTTGACGGAAAGCGCATCCATCCAGATGGCAAAGAATTACAGAAGGGCAGATATGAACCGGGCAGTGGAGTGCGTATTTGCAGAATATCAAAAAGAACTTCTGGAACATTATGATGTATTTGCCATAGAAGCAGGATATGAAAGCGGGACATACAGTGAGCAGAATTTGTTAGACCGCCTGTCATATTACGGTGCTGATATGGAAAATGATATAAAGAGAATCCGGCTGTTTACAGATCAGAATGGGGAATTGTTCATGGATCAGGCCGGTAAATACATGAAACACAAATACGGGATCTCATGGGCAGACAAGTATCTTGGGAGTACTTCCATCTGGAAGAACCAGGAACGGCAGGCAGATGAAATTACCAGAGAAGAAAAAGCGCAGACAGATCGTCTGGAGGAGCTTCTGAGCGGGCAGGAAATGGAACTTCCGGGCGAAGAGAATCCGTTGGAACATGTAGCAGGACTGAAGCAGGCACCGATTTTGAATCTGGTATTACCGAAAGAAACACAGGTATCAGAAAAACAGATTGTGTCAGAGGACATGCCGGAGAACCGAGAGAATCAGACCGGTCACGGAACATTTGAAGATGTGGAATCGGAAGGAGGAACACTGGATTCCGTATTGCTGGGCGGGTATATACAGGAACATTTTGCGGATTTTCTGGATGAACCGAAGGGTGGGAGCCTGAACTATGAAGTGGAATATATTCTGGCTGGCAGGCAAAGTGACCGGGAGAATCTGGAAGCGGTTGCGAACAAATTAGTGCTGCTGAGATTCGTGCCGAATTATCTGTATCTGCAGACCAACAGTACCAGACAGGCTGAGGCACGGGCAGCGGCAGGGACATTATGTACACTGCTTGCGGTACCGGCGGTTACAGAAGCTGTAGCGCAGGGAATTCTTCTGGCATGGGCATACGGGGAATCCGTGATGGATGTGAGAACATTGCTGAATGGAAAAAAGATTGCAGTTGTAAAGGATGATGCAAGCTGGCAGCTCTCATTATCCGGTCTTATGAAGCTTGGAACAGAGGAAGACACCGGCGACGGGGCGGATGTAGAAGGTGGTATGGACTACAAAGACTATGTGCGAATGTTGTTATTCCTGGAAGATAAAGGGAAATTAACAGTAAGAACCATGGGCGTGATCGAGAAGGATATGCAGACGGTTTACAGCCAGCCGTCATTTCGGATCGATTACTGTGTCGGAAGAATGGAAGTGGACACGGTGTGTAAGCTGAGAAGAGGGATATCGTATAGATTTCAGACATATTACGGCTATCAGTAGTGAGTATAAGAACAATAACATGAGGCGGATAAAGATGCCCTTTCAGGTATCGTTAGAAATCCCGGAAATATAAAAATAATAAAGAAAGGAGCAGGATTCGCAAAATGAGAAATAATTTATTCTCCCCCTCACAACCTATCAATCATTCAGTATCTGAAAGGGTATCTTTATCCGCCTCAACACGATTGGAAAAATTATTCCGTAATAAAAGAAAGGGAAGCGTTACCGTAGAGGCGGCAGCAACGGTACCGCTGTTTTTCCTGGCGGTTGTGACACTGCTGTACCTTTTGGAAATGATGGCAGTACATACTGCAGTCAGGAGCAGTCTGCAGTATGCAGGAAAACAGGCGGCAAAAGACACCTGTATCACACAGATGCTGATGCCGTCAAAGGTAGAGCGTGATGTCGTCTATGCAATCGGAGAGACAAGGATGGAAAGAAGTATCATTGCAGGCGGCAGCAGTGGGATGGACTGTTCGGCATCAAGAATGTCTGTGCGTACCGGGATTGGAACATTGAACGCAGAATATCAGGTGAAAATTCCTGTGCCGGTATTCGGTATCAGACCGGTAAAATGCAGGGAAACCATGAAGATAAAAGCATGGAGCGGATATGAAAAAGAGGGATTATCCGATATGGGAAATGATACGGTCTATGTGACGGAGAACGGTCTTGTATATCACAAAGATTATCATTGTTCCTATCTGGATCTGTCGATCCGGATGACACATATGGGTACGGTGTCTGATCTTCGTAATGAAAGTGGCGGCAGATATTATCCATGTGAACATTGCATGAAAGGAAATGCAGGAACTATATACATTACAAATTTTGGAGACCGGTATCATAGTTCATTGTCATGCAGTGGATTAAAACGGACAATCTATGCGATACCGGTATCGGAGGCAGCGGGAAAGGGGGCATGTTCCAAATGTGGACGGTAAGCCGCATAGTGGCGATGGTCATACTGACAGGACTGTCGTTTATGGATTATAAGATCAGGAAAGTTCCGAGAGATGTACTGTTATTGTGTATGGCAGGAACGGTTCTATATCAGGCAGTTACACAGAATATAGACTGGATGGTATCGCTGGGAGGCGGGCTGATCGGTATGATATTTATAGGAATCAGTAAGATTACACGGGAAGCAATTGGATACGGGGACAGTCTGGCGATTCTGATACTTGGAATCTATCTGGGAGTATGGGGACTTCTGGAAGTTCTTGCGACTTCATTTTTTATTCTGGGGATTCTTGCTCTGGGATGCGTGACCCTGAGACGGAAGAAGAGTCTTGCATTCCCATTCTATCCGTTTCTGACAGTGGGCTATCTGTTTGGCGTATGTATCGGAGGACTGTGAGATGGAACGGATCATAAACATAGATAAGAAACATGCTCTGAACGGAAGCTTTACAGTGGAAATGTCCCTGCTGATGCCGATGATATTATTTCTTGTTATGGGGTGCGTCCTGGCATGTTTTTATTATCATGACAAGAATATTATTGCGGGAGCAGCATACGAGACTGCTGTTGTCGGAAGTACGAAAGCCAGAGAAAAGGACGGAATACAGGAAGCGGAATTAAAAGCCTTATTTCAGGAGCGGGTCGGGAAAAAGTGCATCCTCTTTCCGGGAGCCGTAGCGGTATGTTCCGTGAGCAAAGAAGAGATCCGTGTGTCGGCCGTGGCGAAAAGACGGAAGATGTCACTTGCGGTAGAAAGCAGGGCAGCGGTAACAGAACCGGAACGGTATATCCGGGATATCCGCAGGATAAAGAAATAAATGGGGAATGAAAGAATGGAACGAAAGATAACGATAGAAGAGCATGTATTATATAAAGAGGACTATCAGATGAAGATGCTGAAAGCCAATTCACCGGAAGGATTCCTTAAGGTGGCAGGAAGAGGCATGAATGGCAGCAGTTATTATGATTATGATGTAAGCGGAAAGATATCTATGCAGGCAATGTATACAAGAGCAAAGTTAAAGGCGGAGGATATACGGCAATTTATGTACCAGTTTGGGAATGTGCTGAAAGAAACCGGAAAATATCTGCTGGATATCCACTGTATTCTACTGGAACCGGAATATATATTTTATGAGGAAGGGCAATTCTTTTTCTGTTATTATCCGCCGGCAACGCAGGATCTATGGGAGAAATTCCATGTGCTGACAGAGTACATGGTGAAAGTTGCGGATTACGAGGAAGAAGAATGTGTCCGGCTGGCATTTTTGCTGCATAAGGGAACGATGGAAGAAAATTACAGTCTGGAGAAACTAATCGCAGAATGTGGGGAAAGAGAAGAAAAAGATATGGAAAAACCAGTAAGAAAAACAATGATAGATGAACTGCTGGAAGAAAAAAGAGAGCGGACATCTTATTACGATACGGAAGAACATGACTGGATTACGGAACAGGAGATGGGAAGTTCGATCATGCGTGAGACAGATAATCTGTGGATCCCGGTAAAGCGTTTCCTGACTAAACATAAAAAAACAAAATGGGGAGAATGGGACGGATTGCATATTGAAGAAGAGGAATTGTAATATTTAAGTAATTTATGTTATACTGATAAAGACAGAAAATGAATAGATTGAAAGGTAACGGACGATAGAAGATGAATAAGAACACAATAAAAGCACCATGTACTGTATTACTGGCAGTTGTGAATGTAATAGTCTTTCTGGTACTGTCATTTCAGGGAATGACGGAGGATGGAAGATTCATGTTACAGCATGGGGCAATGTATGTTCCATATCTGATAAAGAACGGAGAGTATTACCGGCTGTTTACGAGTATGTTTCTCCATTTCGGATACGATCATCTTTTCAATAATATGGTTGTGCTTGTAGCGATGGGGTGGAATCTGGAACTTGAGATAGGAAAGATAAAGTTCCTCATCGTATATTTTGTAAGCGGCCTTGCAGGGAATATCCTGTCTGCATGGTGGGACATACTGACAGGAAGTATGGCAGTATCGGCAGGCGCATCCGGTGCAATCTTCGGAATTATCGGTGCACTTCTGTATGTGGCGATCCGTAACCGGGGAAGGATAGGAGAGATATCCGGCAAAGGATTAGTGTTTATGGTTGTGCTGACATTATATTATGGATTTACCAGTGGCGGCGTAGACAATATGGCACACATCGGAGGCCTGACAGCCGGCTTCCTGATGGGAGTATTACTGTACCGGAAGCGTAAGGATAAACGTGGTTCCGTTATGTAAGACGGAGTTAAGCGTGACCGTTCCATGATGTGCCTGGATGATCCGGCGGGTGATTGCAAGTCCAAGACCGGTCCCGTCCGGTTTGTGAGTGACAAATGGCTCGAAGATAGTCTCCTGGTCTTCGGGAGCGATGCCGCATCCGTTGTCCCTGACCCCGATATGCAGAGAATCTGTATGGAAAGTGACAGAGAATGTAATGACCGGCTTCTGGGAATCAGGAGCCTTTTTGTTCAGTGCATCGCAGGCATTGCGAAGAAGATTCAGAACTGCCTGACGGAGCTTTACGGGATCTGCAGATATTTCCGGGAGATCCTCGGGAATACGGGAAACAAATTCGATATCTGTATCAACAATAGAAGCAGCGAAGGATAAAGCAATCCTGCGGAAATAGGTACTTGCACTTACCGGGGTAAGTTCCAGACGTTCTCCGTTATTGTAAGAAGACAGATCCTCCAGGAGAAATTTCATGTATTCGATATCCTGATGCAGTTCCGTCCAATGGGAAAATGTAAGGACTTCCGGATGTTGTGATTCGATAAGCTGGAGTGTACTGTAAACCAGTGTCAGAGGATTACGGATCTCGTGACTTATGGTACTGATCTCCATCTGATGAGAGGTTAAAAGCCGGTTTATAAGTGCTTCGTTTTCAGGATTTTCCTGCATAATCTGTTGTAATTTGTCATAGTCTGTCGATGATAACATAATAATTACCGCCCCTTTCTGAGGTATCAGTTTAGCATTGGCGGTTTAAATAATCAATCATAAATTTTAAAAGAAAGAAGGATAAGATTATGAAGGATGAGAATTGTATTTTTTGTAAACTGGCGAATGGAGATATTCCGACAGCGACTGTGTATGAGGATGAAGATTTCCGGGTGATCCTGGATGCCAATCCGGCAGCAAAAGGACACGCACTGATCCTGCCAAAAGAGCATTATGCCAATCTGTATGAGATTGATGATGAACTTGCAGGAAAATCAATGATCCTTGCGAAGAAAATGATCACAAAGCTCACAAAAGCACTGGGCTGCGATGGTTACAATATTGTTCAGAACAACGGTGAAGCTGCCGGACAGACAGTATTTCATTATCATGTACACATGATCCCGAGACATAAAGATGACAAAGTCGGACTTGGATGGGCGATGCATGAGTTGACAGAAGAAGAAAAAGAAGATGTTTTATCAAAGATTAAGTAGATAAAAGGTAGGAGCGTAAAGTGGGAAGAGAGTTTACAGGGGAAAGTGCCTTTGTGGATGCATATAGCGAATATTTTGACGTTGTATACAGGGAGGCACTCAGATACTCTGGAAACCATCACGTAGCAGAAGAAATTGCGCAGGATGCCTTCTTCATGGCATATGTACAGAATGGAAATGAATCCAAGCAGCAGATCAAAGCATGGATGCTGATGCTTGCAAAGTACAGAGCCATGAATTATATAAGAGACCATAAACGCGAAGTGTCGTTAGAGGAAATAACGATGTCGGAAGAGAAATATCCGGACGCTCTGGTTGATGACAGTTCAGAAGAGTATGTGATAGCGATGCTCAAGGAACAAGGTTTCCGCAAACTCGGAATTGATATATTCCGGGAACTGTATCAGAAAAAGGCCAGATGGTATCAGGCAGTGACACTTGTATATTATGTAGATATGCCGCAGAAGGAAGCCGCTAAGCAGATGGGCGTTACATTATATGCATTGGAAGGTATGCTGAAAAGAGCAAGAAAATGGATGATAAAAAGGTACAAAGATGAGTATGACCGCTTACACAATACATAAAAAACAGGTGGAAGTACAACCACCTGTTTTTTATGTATTACAGAGATAAATGCAGATCAGTGTCTGGCAACAGATTCGATCAGGTCGATAATGGTATCGATGGAATTCTGCTGAGGAGAATTTTTCATTGCCTGAATGTACGTCTCACGGTTCTGATAAAGGTCCGTGATTGCTTTCAGGAGGATATCATGATTCAGTTCCTCTTCTTCCAGAACAACACTGTATCCCTGACGTTCGAAAGAACGGGCGTTCAGGATCTGGTCACCACGGCTTGCGTTTGCAGAAAGTGGAATCAGAAGATTTGGTTTGTGCAGTGCAAGAAGTTCGCAGATCGCATTGGCTCCGGCTCTTGAAATAACAAGATCTGTCAGAGCAAAGAGGTCCTTCAGTTCGTCTTTGATATATTCGAACTGAGCATAACCTTCCAGGTCTTTCAAAGATTCATCAATTTTGCCCTTGCCACAGAGATGAACTACCTGGAAAGACTGAAGCAATTCAGGAAGGACACTGCGGACAGCATCGTTGACGGCAACAGAACCAAGACTTCCGCCAACGACCATGATCACTGGTTTGTCCTGAGTGAAGTGCAGAAATTCCAATGCCTTATATTTATCACCGGATAACAGTTCCTGACGAATCGGAGAGCCTGTGAGAACAGCCTTTCCGGCAGGAAGATGCTCGATGGTTTCCGGGAAGTTACAGCAGATTTTTGATGCCGATGGCATGGAAATCTTATTAGCAAGTCCCGGTGTCATGTCAGACTCATGGATAATGGTCGGGACATGACGGCTTTTACCGGCAAGAACAACAGGAACGGATACGAAGCCTCCTTTGGAGAAGATGACATCAGGATGAAGGATCTTCACAAGTTTTTTGGCTTCGCCGAGTCCTTTGATCACACGGAACGGATCCGTAAAGTTCTGCACGCTGAAGTAGCGGCGGAGTTTACCGGTTGAGATTCCGTGATACGGAATACCGAACTGTTCAATCAGTTCTTTTTCAATTCCATTATAAGAACCTATATAGTGAATATCATAGTTTAATTCTTTCAGGCGTGGCAGAAGAGCAATGTTAGGTGTAACATGCCCGGCAGTACCGCCACCGGTTAAGATAATACGTTTCATAATTACCTCCAGACTTGAATATGTATTATTCTTGCATACATAAAATATAATAAAGATTATATCTATATTATACTTTCTGAAAGAAATAGGTCAAGTGGCAAAACTATGGAGAAATTTACAGACCAGTCAAAAATTTGAGGGTAGCAAAATGAATGATAAGAAAGACGAATTTAAAGAATGCATTGCCAGAGAATTTGAAGAGATTGCCAGAGAAGAAGAAGAATTTCTGGAAAATGACACCAGTCTTGTCGTGCCTGAAGGGACAAAGGAAGCTGTCCTCGCAAGAGTAAGAGAACAGATCCGTGCATATGAGATGGAACAGGCCGAGAAAGAAGCAATCAACCATCTGTCTGAAGAAGACCGCGAGGCTCTGGAGCTGGGCCACAAGATGCTGAAGGCCGGGATCGGACAAAAGGATCCGGAGGAACCTTCCGGAAAGAAAGTCCGCCGTAAAAAGAAGCCTTTGAAAATATATCTCGCACTGGCAGCAGTTATTGTCTGTGTGCTGGCAATGGGGATTACCAGTATGGGAGGTCCGGAGAGGATCGTGCGGATGATGACGCAGAATGTGGGGGATAGAGAGGTTGAGAAATCAAGTACGAGCCATAAGATAAAAATGATAGAAGGTGAAGACGAGGAAAAGGCGTATCAGAAAATAGGAGATAATTTTGCTACAGATGTGGTAAAAATATGTATATGTTTACCTGAGATGCGCTTTGACTCGATGGAATTGGATAAAGATAAACAGATGGCCGATATGTACTATTATTATAATAATAAAACAATAGCTTATTGTATAAATCTTCCATATAGAGACGGCTCATGGGGAATTGATTTTGAGGATCCGATCGATAAAGAATATTCCAAAGAAATTCAAGGGTGTACGATAGAGATTACTAAATATAAGCCGAACCAAAAAGGATTGCCGAGATGGGATGCGAGATTTGAATATAATAACATTGAGTATCTGCTAACAGGAACGATGAAACAGCAGGAATTTGAAAAAATATTAAAAAAATTAATTTTTCCAAAATAAAAGCGACAGTTTTTGAAAAATTATGTGTATTAATATATGAGGGCAGAAAAAAGTACGAATGGAGGTGAGATATGAAGAAGAAAATCGTGTCTGTATGTCTGACCGCATTGCTGGTCGGAGGATTGTCGATGACATCTATGCAAGAAGCGAGAGCCGCAGAGGGTAAAGTGATAGACGGTTCGAAGCTGACGCATGAGGAAGAGTCGATTGGGTATGATACAAAGATTACCAGAGGTGAAGACCTGTTAACCGGTTATTCCAAGTGTACAAAGCTTGGAAAAGGAAAGATTTATGCCGGTGGAACAACAATAGCAGCACAGGTAGTAAAAAGTGTGCAGATTGTTGTAATAGTTGAAAGAGCCAAAGAGGACGATACAGAATGGTCATATTATGATGATTGGCGTAAGGAAAATAAAAATACCAACAGAGCCATGTCCAACAGAACGCTCTACGTTGACGGTGGTTATTACTACCGCGTACGTTGCACACATGTTGCTAACAGTGATATGAGCAGTTCCTTTACTGATGGAATTTACATCGACTAACAATCCTGAAAAGCATAGAAGGACAAGAACATAAGACTAAAAAAAGAAGAGCAAAACAAAAAGGTTATAAATCGAAAGATGAAGCGATTAAAGTAAAGAAGCGGACGGAAAAACCAGAAACCATGCGGACCATGACAGTCAAACAGTAGTTGGGATAAAGTGAAGATTACAGCTGAATGAAACAGGTAAAACAGACAAAGAAAACCATAAGGTAATGTATATAAAAAGAAGACGACAATAAAAAAACCATAAATAAATTCATCGATAAGTAAGTGCACAATATGTAGGAGCGAATAATAATTAGAAAAACAATGAAAGAAACAATGTAACTATTAATAATTATTTATTCGTAACCAGTCAACGGAAGTTTTGACAAGGGAAAAGCAGGGTGTGAAAAAAAAGAGAAAAAATACCAAAAATAAAAAATCACCAAAATGAAAAAGGATACAAGTCTCCCGGTCGGGGGACGAGTATCCTTTTTTGTCTGCGTTATTCAGATCAGCCGCTGGCCTATTATTCGCCAAGTGCCTGTCTCAAAGCTTTGGATAACTGGTCAGGACAAGATGTCGGTCTTTCACCACATCTGGTTCCTTCCAGGCGCTTGATGACTTCGTGTGCATCCATTCCTTTAACAAGGCTGCTGATTCCGGATGTGTTACCGGCACATCCGCCTACGAATTCTACGTTAGCAATTTTATCTCCGTCAAGTTCTACATGAATGAGACGAGAACAGACTCCGGTTGGTTTGTAATCCATATCTATTACCTCCTGATAATGTTCTTGCATAGTTTTATATGATTCGGTATCAACAGACAGAAAATCTGTTGACTGTCATACTTCCCGATTATAACAGAAAACCGTCAAATTATCCATACATTTCGTCGGTTGAAATCCATTTTCCTATCGTCTATAATAAGGCATAGGTAAATTCGTGAAACACAGGAGGATATAAATATATGATAGGTATTATCGGCGCAATGGAAGAAGAAGTTGCAGAACTGAAGAAAGATATGCAGATAGAAGAGACCGTGGAGATGGCCGGTATGGTATTCTGCAAGGGAACGCTCGGCGGGAAAGAAGTTGTTATCGTAAGAAGTGGAATCGGTAAGGTCAATGCAGGAATCTGTGCACAGATACTTGTGAGTCAATTCGGAGCAGATACACTGATCAATACAGGTATCGCAGGTTCTTTGGATGTACAGATCGACATTGGAGACATGGTCATTTCCACAGATGCGCTGCATCATGATATGGATGCGACTGTATTCGGTGATCCGGCAGGACAGATTCCGAGAATGGATACATTGTCATTCCCGGCAGACAAGGAGCTTGTGAAGAAGGCGGTAGCAGCGAATGAAAAAGCGAATCCGGATATTCATACATTTACAGGAAGAGTGGCGAGCGGGGACCAGTTCATTTCCGATAAGGAAGTGAAAGAAAGAATCGTGTCATTATTCCACCCGATGTGTGTAGAGATGGAAGGTGCCGGAATCGCACAGGCCGCTTACCTGAACAAAGTTTCGTATGTCATTATCCGTGCTATTTCGGATAAAGCCGACAACAGTGCGACAATGGACTATCCGACATTCGAAAAGAAAGCAATCGCCCACAGTGTAAGGCTTATGAAAGAATTGCTTCCGATGATCTAAGATAACGGGATGACCTGCGCAGTACAGAATGTTACAGGATATGCACGAAAGTGACAGAAAGCAGCATTTCCCGTGCAGAATAGGAAGAACGAAATAAAGCGCCCTTCTCTTTGATATACAGTATAATGCATATCAAAAAGGAGGGCTATTATTATGCTGGAAATGTTATTGGACAAGAAGTTGTTATTTGTGCTTATGGGGATGCTGACCGGACTTGGAGTGGCAGACAAGTGTATCGTGAGTATGACGATGAAACGTATGATAGAGGCGGCGGGAAGTATGAGCAAAAGCAATCATCCGTTGATGCGCCTGGTCCGGGCGAAATTCGAACATGCATGTATGATCAGTGACACGGTGGAAAATGTAGGGGTATTTGTGGATAAATATCTGTACGAATACAAAGTATGTGGATTACGTCTGCATTCGCTCCGGAGACTGGAAAAGATGTGTTCCGGTCTTCTGATCGTAACCGGACTTGCGGGAGCGGGAATTACCTGTCAGGTCTATGGAATGGGAGACGAAGCGTTGCGGATGGGCGCTGCCGGCTGCGGACTCGGAATCCTGGTGTGGCTGTTCCACCTGACAACGGACGAGAATTACTGTATGGAGATGGCGAAGAATTACATGGTTGATTATCTGGAAAATGTATGTCTCCGCAAGTATGAAAAGATGAATCAGAAGGAGCGGACCGTGCGTGTAAACATAGAAAACGGACCGGCAGAAGATGAAATACAAAAAGGTGAAATACAAAAAGATGAAATACAAAAGGATGAGATACAAAGGGATGAAGTACAGGAGACGGAAGCCGGAACAGAAGAGACACCTGCCCCGGTACCGGATCACAGTGTAGTCCATATGCAGCGTGAGAACAGACGGAGAGAACGGACTCAAAATACCGCAAAAAATCTGGCAAAAGCATCGGCAGGACTTGCCGGTATGGACGGAAGTAAAAGCCCAGAAGCGGAAGAACAGAAAGATGCACCGGAGGAGCTTGCAAAGGACGAGATGATACGCCAGATTCTGCGGGAGTTTATGGCTTGATAATATAATGTTATTTTGTTAAAATATATGCATGTATAATATATTTGATAAACTAAAGAATTACAGTGATTCCGACTACTACGCATTCCATATGCCGGGCCATAAAAGGAATATGGATCTGATGGACGGGACCTCCCCGTACAGGATCGATATTACAGAGATCGATGGCTTTGATGACCTGCATCATGCAGAAGGGATTTTGAAAGAAGCGCAGGAAAGAGCGGCAAAAGTGTATCATGCATCGGAGACGCATTTTCTCATTAATGGAAGTACAGCTGGAATCTTAAGTGCAATATTAGGAACAACTGAAAAAGGCGATTCCATACTTGTGGCAAGAAATTGTCACAAGTCTGTGTATCATGCAATATATCTGAATGAACTGGATCCGGTCTATCTTTATCCAAAGTTTGATACAGAACTGGGACTGAGTACAGAGATCGATGCAGAAGATGTGCAGAAAGCACTGGAAGAACATCCAAAGATCCGTGCGGTGATGATCGTATCACCGACCTATGACGGCGTGGTGTCGGACATCGAAAAGATTGCAGAGATTGTACATGAAGCTGGATGCCTGCTGATCGTAGACGAAGCGCATGGGGCGCATTTTGGCTTTGATCCGTATTTCCCGGAGAGTGCGAATATGTATGGCGCAGATCTTGTGATCAACAGTCTTCATAAGACGCTTCCGGCCCTGACGCAGACAGCGTTGCTGCATGTGAACGGGGAGCGGGTGAACCGCAGGAAAGTAAAGCGGTATCTGGATATGCTGCAGACGAGCAGTCCGTCGTACATACTGATGGCAAGTATCGATGCGTGTATTCATCTGCTGGAAGAGACACAACTGCAGAAGTGCAGTATTTTCAAAGAATATGCGGCACATATCGATACCCTGCGGGAAGAATTGAAGAAACTGAAGTATCTGAAGATTATCCGGACGGAGAATACAGACAGATATGACAGGTCTAAATTTGTGATCTCTGTAAAGTATGCCCCGATGTCCAGTCATGAATTGTATGAGAGACTGCTTCGTGATTATCACTTGCAGATGGAGATGCTTGCCGGAACCTATGTCCTGGCAATGACGACGGTAGGGGATACGCAGGAAGGGGTGGACAGATTGCGGGATGCATTGCTCGCAATTGATGCTGAGATCGATACAAAGTTAAAGTCAGGATCCGGACAGGAAGATGCCGGGCAGGAGCAGAAACCGATGCAAATGACCGACACGGATCTCCCGCTTTCCGGAAGACAGCCGTCACTGGAAAAGGTGTGGACGATCGCGAAGGCAGTGAAGTGCAGAGATAAGATGCAGAACCAGAACCACCAGAAGGATTCAGAAGACATCCTGTATTTGGTGAACCCAGGCAAGATGGAAAAACGAAATTTCAAGGACAGCGCCGGATGCATTTCCCTGGAATATGCGTACCTCTATCCGCCGGGAAGTCCGCTGATCGTTCCGGGAGAACGCATTACGCAGGAAGCGGTGGAGATTCTCTGTTGGTATCAGGAACACGATTTTTCAATTGAAGGACTGCAATCAGAAGATAGCATAGAGGTATGGATAGATGGGTAAGATATTTTACATGATGGGAAAGAGTTCTTCCGGTAAGGATACGGTCTATAAAGAGATCAGAAAAGAGCTTCCCGAGTTGAAGACGCTGACATTATATACGACCAGACCGATGCGGGAAGGTGAAAAAGACGGCGTGGAATATTATTTTGTTTCGAACGAAATATTAGAACAGTATGGAAAAGAAGGCAAAATAATTGAACTTCGTACCTATCAGACCGTGTATGGTGACTGGAAATATGCTACAATAGATGATGGACAGATTCATCTGACCGGGTCTGATTATCTGATGATCGGTACGCTGGAATCTTATATGAAGATGAAAGCGTATTATGGACAGGAGAATCTGGTTCCGCTTTATATTGAAGTGGAAGACGGGGAACGCCTGATGCGTGCGATCACAAGAGAGCGGCAGCAGGAACATCCGGGATACGAAGAAGTCTGCAGAAGATTTCTGGCAGATCAGAAGGATTTCTCAGAAGAGAATCTTGCAGCAGCAGGAATTACAAGAAGATATCAGAATGACGATAAAGTACGATGTAAGGAAGAGATAGTAGAGGTAATACGAGATGGGAAGCTTTAAAGATGTGGTTGGTCACAAAGACATATTAAAATATATCAGTAGCGCAGTGGAGAATAACAGAGTGTCGCATGCGTATATTCTGAACGGGGAGAGAGGTTCCGGTAAGAGGATGCTGGCGAATCTGTTCGCAACGACTCTTTTGTGTGAGAGCGGGAACAGTGAACCTTGCGGGAAATGTCATTCCTGCAGGCAGGCAGAGAGCGGAAACCATCCGGATATTATCCGTGTAACACATGAGAAGCCGAACAGCATCAGTGTAGATGATATCCGTACACAGGTGAACAATACCGTGGATATCAAGCCGTATCAGGGACCATACAAAGTATATATTATCCCTCAGGCAGATCTGATGACACCGCAGGCACAGAATGCAATTCTGAAGACGATCGAGGAGCCGCCGGCATATGCGGTATTCTTACTGCTGACGGAGAATGCAGAGATGTTACTTCCGACGATCAACTCCAGATGTGTTATGCTGAAGCTGCGTAACATCAAAGATACACTGATCAGAAAGTATCTGATGGAGAATCTGGAGATACCGGATTACAAAGCAGATATGTGTACCGCATTTGCCCAGGGCAATGTGGGACGCGCGATCATGCTGGCGAATTCGGAGCATTTTAATGAGATCAGAGAGGAAGCGGTACAGCTCCTGAAGCATATCCATGATATGGAACTGAGTGAGATTGTTGCTGCGGTTAAGAATATATCTGTATATAAATTAGAGATCACGGATTATCTGGACATTATCATGATCTGGTACAGAGATGTCTTACTGTATAAAGCAACAAAAGAGATTGACAAGGTCGTATTCAAAGACCAGTTACAGAGTATAAAAGAACAGGCGAGAAAAAGCTCTTATGAAGGGATTGAACTGATCCTGGAGAGCCTTGAGAAAGCGAAAGCCAGACTGAAAGCGAATGTTAACTTTGATCTGGTTATGGAGCTTTTGTTCCTGACCATAAAGGAGAACTAATCATATGACGAAGGTAATAGGCGTTAGATTCAGAACCGCCGGAAAGATCTATTTCTTTTCGCCGGGAAAACTGGAGGTAGAGACGGGCGATAAGGTTATCGTTGAGACTGCAAGAGGAGTGGAATTTGGTTCTGTAGTCACCGGACCGAAGGAAGTGGAAGACGATAAGATCACACAGCCGTTAAAATCCGTGATCCGTCTTGCAACAGACGAAGATAAGAAAAAAGAAGAAAAGAAAAAAGAAAAAGAAAAAGAAGCATTCAAGATCTGCCTGGAGAAGATCCATAAGCACGGGCTGGAGATGAAGCTGATCGATGCAGAATATACATTTGACAATAATAAGGTGCTGTTCTATTTTACTGCAGACGGACGAATCGATTTCCGCGAGCTGGTAAAGGATCTGGCAAGTGTATTCCGTACAAGAATCGAGTTAAGACAGATCGGTGTACGTGATGAGACGAAGATCCGCGGAGGGATCGGGATCTGTGGCAGACCACTTTGCTGTCATACGTATCTATCTGAGTTCGCACCGGTATCGATCAAGATGGCAAAAGAGCAGAACCTTTCACTGAATCCGACGAAGATCTCGGGTGTCTGCGGAAGACTGATGTGCTGTCTGACGAATGAAGAGGAGACATACGAAGAACTGAACAGCCATCTTCCGGCAAATGGTGATCATGTCACAACACCGGAAGGCTTAAGAGGAGATGTCCAGTCTGTTAACGTACTCCGTCAGCTGGTGAAGGTTGTTGTAACACTGGATAATGACGAGAAAGAGATCCGTGAGTATCCGGCAGCAGAACTGAGATTCAAGCCGAGACGTAAGAAGAAAGACGTAAGACTTTCCAAAGAAGAGATGAAGGAACTGAAGGCGTTAGAAGAAAAGAACGGAGCGTCAAAGTTAAATGATGACTAAATTACTTCCGAATGAAAGACTGGATGACCTGCAGATCAGAGGATACGAGATCATCCAGAGTCCGGGACGGTTCTGTTTTGGAATGGATGCGGTGCTTTTATCCGCATTTGCAAATGTGAAAAAGCACGAAAAAGCACTGGATCTCGGAACAGGAACGGGGATTCTTCCGATCCTTCTGGAAGCTAAATATCCGGGCCTGCATTATACAGGACTGGAGATCCAGGAGGAGAGCGCAGATATGGCAAGGCGCAGCGTCAGCCATAACGGACTGGAAGAGAGGATCGACATTGTAACGGGAGATATCAAGGAGGCAGCATCCATATTCGGAGCCGCCTCTTTTGGAGTTATTACGACCAATCCCCCGTACATGATCGGAGACCACGGACTGAAGAATCAGAATACAGCATTGTATATTGCCAGACATGAGGCACTCTGCACGCTGGATGATATATTAAGAGAAAGTGCGAAACTATTGAAGGTCAAAGGAAGGTTTTACATGGTTCACAGGCCATTCCGGCTTCCGGAGATCATGACAAAGATGTGCGCATACGGAATCGAGCCAAAACGTATGCGGCTGGTATATCCGCATATAGACAAAGAACCGAACATGGTTCTGATCGAGGGTATGAAAGGCGGAAATCCGAGAATGCAGGTGGAGCCGCCACTGATCGTATATCAGAAGGATGGAAGTTATACAGAAGAACTGCTTGAGATGTACGGGATGAACAAGAGCGAGCATAAGATGGAGGAGTAAGAGATGGCAGGAACATTGTACTTATGTGCGACACCGATAGGAAATCTGGAAGATATGACCTTCCGGGCGGTGCGGATTTTGAAAGAAGCAGATCTGATTGCGGCAGAAGATACCAGGAACAGTATCAAGCTTCTGAATCATTTTGAGATTAAGACACCGATGACCAGCTATCATGAATATAATAAGATTGAAAAAGGACACAAACTTGTGGAACGCCTGCAGAATGGTGAAGATATTGCAGTGATCACCGATGCAGGTATGCCGGGAATCTCTGATCCGGGAGAAGAACTGGTAAAGATGTGCCAGGAGGCCGGGATCACGGTTACAGCTGTTCCGGGAGCCTGCGCATGTGTGACGGCGCTTACGATATCCGGGCTTGGAACGAGAAGATTCGCATTTGAAGCATTTCTTCCGACGGATAAGAAGGAGAGACAGGCTGTCTTGAATGAACTGAAAGATGAGACAAGAACAATGGTGATCTACGAAGCACCGCACAGACTGGTCCGCACGTTGAAGACGCTTCGGGAGACGCTTGGCAACAGACGTATCAGCATCTGCCGGGAACTGACGAAGAAGCATGAGACGGTATTTGCCACAAAGATAGAAGACGCACTGGCATATTATGACGTACAGGAGCCGAAGGGAGAATGCGTCATGGTGATCGAAGGAAAAAGCAGGGAAGAGATCCGGAGTGAAGAAAAAGCCAGATGGGAAGAGATGAGCATGGAAGAGCATATGGAACTCTATCTCGGACAGGGCATGGATAAGAAAGCTGCGATGAAACAGGTGGCAAAGGACAGAGGTATAGGGAAAAGAGACGTTTATCAGGCACTGTTACAGACACCCTGACTTTAAATAACGTTCCGTTCGTCAACTTGTATAGAAAATGAAAAAAAGATTGTTCAACTTGGGCATTACCCAGGTTGAACTTTTTTTATATACTTTTTATCAGAACGAAACAGGTAACAAAATGAAATAAAACGATTATAAATCAGGAGGATTATAACAATGGCAAGTTTATCATTAAAACACATTAACAAAACTTATCCAAATGGATTTGAAGCAGTAAAAGACTTCAACCTTGAGATTGAAGATAAAGAATTTATCATTTTCGTAGGACCATCCGGATGTGGTAAATCTACAACGCTCCGTATGATCGCCGGTCTGGAAGATATTACTTCCGGAGAACTGAAGATCGGGGACAAAGTAGTAAATGACGTAGAGCCAAAAGACAGAGATATCGCAATGGTATTCCAGAACTACGCTCTGTATCCACATATGACAGTATATGACAACATGGCATTTGGTCTGAAGTTAAGAAAAGTACCAAAGGACCAGATCGACAAAATGGTTCGTGAGGCAGCTAAGATCCTGGATCTGGAACCACTGCTTGACCGTAAACCAAAAGCTCTTTCCGGTGGACAGAGACAGCGTGTTGCTATGGGACGTGCGATCGTTCGTGATCCAAAGGTATTCCTTATGGACGAGCCTCTTTCAAACCTGGATGCAAAACTCCGTGGACAGATGCGTATCGAGATCTCTAAACTGCACCAGAGATTAGGTACAACCATCATCTATGTAACACATGACCAGACAGAAGCTATGACACTGGGAACCAGAATCGTAGTTATGAATGCAGGTATTGTTCAGCAGGTAGATACACCACAGACTCTGTACGATTATCCATGCAACCAGTTCGTTGCCGGATTCATCGGATCACCACAGATGAACTTTGTTGATGCGAAATGTAAAGTAGTCGGAAATAAAGTATACCTGGTAGCAGGACCTTCAGAGATCGAGCTTCCACCGGCAAAAGCTAAGAAGCTGATCGATGGCGGATATGAAGGAAAGACAGTTGTTCTCGGAATCCGTCCGGAAGACGTGCACGATGAGCAGATGTTCATCGAAGCTTCTCCAAATACAGTAATCGAAGCAAAGATCCGTGTATATGAGATGCTCGGTGCAGAAGTATTCTTATACTTCGATTATGAAGGATCAAGCATGACAGCAAGAGTGGATCCTAGAACAACAGCAAGAACAGGTGATACTGTTAAATTTGCTCTGGATGCTGAGAAGATCCATATCTTTGATAAAGAGACACAGGTTACAATCACAAACTAGTCTGTAATGAAGGCTTGGTATAAGAGCCGCAATTATCGTAAAAAACAGATGAATATAAGAGGACCGGGCGTAAGAAAGCGTCCGGTCTTTTCGTTTTTTTCGCAGACAATAAAATTTTGCTTTGTTAAAGCATGATTATCTGCTATAATGTATTCGTAATGCAGTTCGTTAGCGTGCTAAAATGTATACAAGTATGCAAAAGAACACGAAGAACAGCATTGCGGATAGGAAATGGAGGACAATGCGTGTTATCAAATCAGATATTACACAAAACAGCACAGGATATCAGGGAGATTACAGGATTTGACTGTGCAATATGGGATATGCAGGGGTTCTGTCTCGTAAGAACGAATGAAACTCTGACCGGGTATGAGATCCAGATCCAGGATTTCCGTGATGACGAAGAAGAACCGGAAGAGATGATCTTAGATGAGATGGGAATGTTCCGCATCTATGAAGACAGTGATCCGGTATATGTATTGATGCTGCATGGAACTGCAGACGGCATGGAACTGGCAGGACGTATGGGAGCAAGTCAGCTTCGGAATCTTCTTTATGTATACAAAGAACGGATGGATAAGAACCGGTTTATTCAGAATTTGCTTCTGGATAATCTGCTTCTGGTTGATATCTATAATCAGGCAAAGAAGATGAAGATTCCGGCAGAACTCAAGAGAGTCGTATTCGTGATCGAACCGAAGAATGAAGGAGATGTCCTGGTACAGGAAACTCTGAAAGGTCTGTATGCGACGGGAACAAAGGATTTCGTAACGGCAATTGATGAAAAACATATTATTCTTGTGAAGTCACTGCAGTCTACCGATAGCTATCCGCAGGTAGAACAGATCGCCAAAGAGCTGGTCACAACGCTGAATATGGAAGCCATGGTAAGTGTAAGAGCGGCATATGGAACAATTGTAGAAGAATTAAAGGATGTATCCAGATCATACAAAGAAGCAGATATGGCTTTGGAAGTCGGAAGAGTGTTTTATACAGAGAAGAAGATCCTTGCATACAATGAACTCGGAATCGGACGGCTGATCCATCAGCTTCCGGCATCACTCTGCGAGATGTTCCTGAATGAAGTATTCGAAGCTGGCAAGGCCGATATTTTCGAAGAAGAAGAACTGACGACTGTTTATACATTCTTCGATAATAACCTGAATATATCAGAGACGGCAAGGCGTCTGTATGTGCACAGAAATACACTGGTGTACCGTTTGGAGAAGATTCAGAAGAAAACAGGACTGGATGTGCGTGTATTTGACGATGCACTGACATTCAAGATTGCCATGATGGTAGCAGACCATATGAAATATATGAAAGAATAATCAGGTTAGCAGATGTCTGGACTCAGACATTTTAATATATTCATAATACGATAGTAGGAGGACAAAACATGCTGAAATTATATGACAAGGGAGTCTATTTACTGAATGGAACAGAGATTGTGGAAGAAAAAGAAGCAGTTGCTGCAAAGACGGGTAAAGATGTGACTCCACAGGAAGCTGCAAAGAATACAATGGCATATAACATTCTGGCAGCGCATAACACCTCGGGAAATATGGAGCGTCTGCAGATCAAATTCGATAAGCTGACATCTCATGACATTACATTCGTTGGAATTATTCAGACAGCCAGGGCTTCAGGACTTGAAAAATTTCCGATCCCTTATGTACTTACGAACTGTCATAACTCTCTTTGTGCAGTCGGAGGAACGATCAACGAAGATGATCACATGTTCGGTCTCACCTGCGCGAAAAAATATGGCGGAGTCTATGTACCGCCTCATCAGGCAGTCATCCACCAGTTTGCCCGTGAGATGCTGGCTGGCGGCGGTAAGATGATCTTAGGATCAGACAGCCACACACGTTATGGTGCACTTGGAACCATGGCTATGGGAGAAGGCGGACCGGAGCTTGTAAAACAGCTTCTGAATAAGACATATGATATTAAGATGCCTGGGGTAGTCGGAATCTACTTAGATGGCGAGCCGATGAAAGGTGTCGGACCACAGGACGTGGCACTTGCGATCATCGGTGCGACATTCGGCAATGGCTATGTTAACAATAAAGTGATGGAATTCGTAGGACCTGGTGTGAGTAAGTTAAGTGCGGACTTCCGTATCGGTATCGATGTTATGACGACAGAGACGACTTGTCTGTCATCCATCTGGAAGACCGATGATAAGATCAAAGAATTCTATGACATTCATGGAAGAAGTGAAGATTACAAAGAACTCAACCCGGGAGATGTTGCTTACTATGACGGTATGGTATATGTAAACTTAAGTGAGATCAAACCAATGATCGCAATGCCATTCCATCCGTCTAATGTATACACGATCGATGAAGTGAGAACCAACTTAAAAGACATCCTTCATGATGTAGAACAGAAAGCACTGGTAAGTCTCGACGGAGCAGTTGACTATTCTCTGCAGGATAAGATTGTAAATGGGCAGTTATATGTGGATCAGGGAATCATCGCAGGATGTGCCGGCGGCGGATTTGAAAATATCTGTGCAGCAGCAGATATCATCAAAGGACATTATATCGGTTCCGATGAGTTTACATTCAGTGTATATCCTGCAAGTACACCGATCTACATGGAACTTGTGAAGAACGGAGCAGTTGCTGACCTTATGGAAGCAGGAACGATCGTGAAGACGGCATTCTGCGGACCATGTTTTGGTGCCGGAGATACCCCTGCAAACAACGCATTCTCAATCCGTCACTCAACCAGAAATTTCCCGAACCGTGAAGGCTCCAAACTTCAGAGCGGACAGATCGCATCGGTTGCACTTATGGATGCACGTTCCATCGCTGCAACAGCAGCGAATAAGGGATTCCTTACACCTGCAACTGACCTGGATGTGGAATATAAAGGACAGACTTATCATTTTGATAAGAACATTTATGCGAACCGTGTCTTTGACAGCCATGGTGTAGCAGATCCATCGGTAGAGATCAAGTTCGGACCAAATATCAAAGACTGGCCTGCAATGGCAGCACTTCCGGAAAACTTACTTCTGAAAGTGGTATCTGAGATCCATGATCCGGTAACCACAACAGATGAACTGATTCCATCCGGTGAGACCTCTTCTTACAGATCCAACCCTCTGGGACTTGCAGAATTTGCATTGTCCAGAAAAGATCCTGCTTATGTAGGCCGTGCGAAGGAAGTACAGAAAGCTGAGAAAGCAATTGAAGCAGGACAGTGTCCGTTAGAAGTATTAGATGAACTGAAACCGGTTATGGATAAGATCCACGAGACATATCCGGAGACAGGAAAAGGTAATCTCGGAATCGGAAGCACGATCTTTGCAGTGAAACCGGGAGATGGTTCTGCAAGAGAGCAGGCAGCATCCTGTCAGAAAGTACTCGGCGGCTGGGCAAATATTGCGAACGAATATGCAACCAAGAGATATCGTTCGAACCTGATCAACTGGGGTATGCTTCCTTTTATTACGGAGGAAGATCACGAGAACTTAAGCTTCCGTAACGGTGACTATATCTTCGTGCCGGAGATCAGAAAAGCAGTGGAAGATAAGAATGCCGAGATCAAGGCTTATGTGGTTGGAGATTCTCTGAAAGAGATCACGCTGAAGCTTGGTGATATGACCGATGCAGAAAGAGAGATCATCCTGAAAGGATGCCTGATCAATTATTACAGAGGATAATATGTTTTATTTTTGGTACCGTTTTGTTTTGGAAAATTTTGATCTGACATTCGGACTTATGTATACAGCAGGAAATCACGGATTTCCTGCTGTTTTTCCTTATTCGGAGATGCAGACACTGCCTAAATAAGGAAAATTCTTGTATAATATGATAAAATACCTGCAACAATGTGAGTAGGAAATGACTCTTATTTATATAGGATTTATAATAATTACCGGAAGATTAAAAATAGTAATAACAGATTCATATCTGAGGGAGGTTACGATATGATATGCAGTGTAAAAAGGTTCTCGGAAATGTATGAAACGGTTTACCGTGATCTGTACCATTACGCACTGTGCCTGATGAAGAATCCACAGGAAGCGGAGGATGCAGTGAGCGAGGCGGTTGTTGCGGCATACGAGAACATACATAAATTAAAAAAAGAAGAAGCATTCCGCAGCTGGATATTTACAATTCTGACGAATAAATGTAAGAAGAGATTGAAGAAGGCATTAAAAGAAGAGCCGGGAAGAGAGGAAGAACTTCCGGAACAGCCGGTTGTACCGGATTATGATCTGGCAATGGACGTCAGGAAAGCATTCTTCGTGTTATCGGAAGAAGAACAGATATTAGTCGGATTATCCGTATTCGGCGGGTATTGCAGTCAGGAGATCGGGGAAATGATGCGGCTGAATCCGAACACGGTACGATCGAAGCGGAGCCGGGCACTTAAAAAGATGGAATGTGTGTTAGGCAGTTACGGAGAAACAGAGCAGGGAAGAAAGGAGTGAGAAGTGTATGCGGCGTGAGAATGAACAGGAAAAAAAGCAGAACGGATACTGCGAACAGGATATGGTGGATCAGATTGCACGATTGTCAGAAAACACAGAGGTACCGGACAGTCTGAGACCGGAAAATATAGATCGGTTACTAAAAGGGAAAAAGCAGAAGAAACATTTTCATTCATACCGGATCGGACTTGCAGCAGCCTGTGTAGCAGTTGTGACGGGAATCATAGTGTGGCAGTATGGAAGCCTGCATCATGGAATGACAGACTCTAAAAGGGTGTCAGCAGATAATGCAGAAAGGAAGATCAGCGGCAGCAGGAAGATCAGGATAGCCGAAAGTTATGATGAAATCTATAAATATATCAAACAGTCGCAAGGTAACGAAGGAATTGCAATGTATGCAAGAAGTGGAAATGAGACATCGGCAGCAGCGGATGCAGGCAGTGGGAATGAGACATCAGCGGCAGCAATGGACGCAGATGGCGGATATTCGCAGACCAATGTCCGGCAGTCCGGTGTAGATGAAGGAGATATTGCAAAAACAGATGGAACGTATCTGTATGTACGGGAAGATAATGGCCGGACGATCGACATCATAGATGCCGGGAAAGGGCAGTTGGAAAAATACAGTGAGATCACTTTGGAAAAAGAATATACGATCCAGGAATTTTATATAGATACAGACCGGAATAAACTGGTGGCGGTATGTCAGAAAGAATGTACAGATGCAGACAATAAAAAGCAGGTCGGTACAGCTGTCCGGCAACAGACAAAAACTGCGGCAGTCACCTATGACATCAGTGATATCAAAAAGCCGGTAAAAGAAGGTGAAGTAACACAGAGCGGTACTTACAATTCATCGCGCATGGCAGACGGATACCTGTATCTGTTCAGTGAGTATTATACAGGAAGTAATGTGGTTAAAGATAAACCGGTCACCTATGTACCGATGGTGAATGACAAAGCAATGAGCCAAAGCAGTATCTGCCTGCCTCCGGAAAACTGTGGAATGATGTACGAAGTGATCAGTTCCGTGGATATCAGTAAACCGGATGAAACGGCAGATCATAAAGCGATCCTATCTGAAGGCGGTCAGATGTATGTCAGCAAAAAAAATATTTACTATTATGAATCAGGGTGGCAGCAGGATAATCAGACTGTGACAACACTTAGAAAAATTTCTTATAATAAGGGGAAATTAAAGGCAGCAGCACAGGGAAAAGTAAAAGGTTATCTGAATGATACCTTTTCGCTGGATGAATACAAGGGCAATTTAAGATTATTCACGACAAATAATGACGAAAATCTGGTGACGATACTGGATAAGAAACTGGATAAGATCAGTACCATCGAAAATCTGGCAAAAGGAGAAACCATCTATTCTGCAAGGTTCATGGGCGAATCCGGATATTTTGTGACATATGAGCAGGTCGATCCGTTGTTCAGTGTAGACCTGTCCGATCCGGAGAAGCCAAAGATTCTCGGTAAATTAAAGATTCCGGGATTTTCCGAATACCTGCATTTCTATGGAGAAGACAGACTGCTCGGTATCGGAATGTCAACCGATGAAGAATCCGGCGTGGCAGAAGGAGTAAAAATAACAATGTTCGATATATCTGATCGGTCAGATGTAAAAGAAGAATCTACACTTGTGCTGGATGATCTGTACGGAAGCCATGCGGCATATGATTATAAATCGGTGCTTGCCGATCCGGAGAAAAACGTAATCGGATTATCCGGTTACAGCCAGAATGGGGAAAGCTATTATCTGCTGACATACAACCGGACAGACAGGAAATTTGAGACAATCCTGCAAGAAGAAGTCAATGGAAATACATCTCAGGGAATCCGGGGAATCTATATAGAAGATACGCTGTATGTGATCAGCGGAAATATTATTGAAGCTTATGATATGAATACGGGTGTGAAAAGCGGAGATATCATATTATAAATTTAACTTGGGATTTAATTCAGAAAGGCTGTGGATACCCGAACCGGAATAAAGCTTGGAAAGGCGTTCCTGTTCAGGTTCCATCGGCGGGTCAATTCTAAAGGGGCAAAATTCTGCTAAAAGCAGGCTTTCAAAATTTGAAACTCGGCATACGCCTCAGACAGTCAAATTTTGAAAACCTAACGCAGAATTTTGCCCCTTAAGAATTACCAACGCCTCTTTCACATTCACTGGAACGCCTTTTCAAGCTTTATTCCGTGTGTATCAAATGCCTTACGAATTAATGGCAATTGTGTAACGGTTGTGGCCTCCACCGGGTTATACTTCCGGGCATTTCATTTATTAACACTCGCTGCCAGTCACGACTTGAAAGAAACAATAATCCTTATCTATTGTTTCCTTCAAGGACTGAGAGGCCGCTTCCCCAGTTAATAAATTAAATCCCAAATTAATTCCGATACTGTGTATTTTTATTA
>ERZ791809.178-NODE-178-length-55483-cov-31.882442_pt1 | contig 55483 bp, 45 predicted proteins | sample MGYA00509946_ERZ791809 | MGnify/ENA primary metagenome ERZ791809 (study PRJEB30046, sample SAMN00791993) | human gut metagenome | study: EMG produced TPA metagenomics assembly of the A metagenome-wide association study of gut microbiota in type 2...
CCTTTTTCAGTGACCTCCCTGGGCTAGGAGCTTCTGCCCTTTCAGGGCGTGTGGGTGAGATACTTGCGAAAGTTCAGTAAACTATATATAACCTAAAAAACTTCTATTTTAATATTACTCGTCGAGGATAGCTGCCGTGAACATCCATTTCACGAGTCGGGTCTCCTTAGAAGAGAACTTGCCGACAGGAAGTTTCAGCATCAGCTTGTTCCAACCCTTCTTCAGGGTAATATCTATCGCAGGACGAGACATGTAGTTCTCATTCTTCAGCGTAATCTCGTTGGAACGCTCGGTATTCGTGTTCTCCCATACAGGAGGCATGATTTCCTGACCATTGAGCCAGGCACGGCTGCACTTGTAATCCCAGGTGCCCTGACGGGGAGCCAGGTCGCTTTCCGAACGGCTGTAGTTCTGGAACTCCAGCATCAACTGGGTCTTTCTTTCCTTTGGAGAATAAATCCATCGGGTGGCATAAGCGGTGTGGTTCTCCTGAGGGTTGGCGTAGAATCCAGGAACCAATGTTCCCCAGACATGACGGAGATAGATGCCGTTGCCGATAATCTTGCGGGGCTTGTAAGTCTTGCCCTCATACAGATAAACGGAATCTTCTTTCTCCTCAGGAGGGAATACCTTGTTCAAATCGCCTCCGTTAGGGAAGGCATCGGTAATCTGCCACTCGCTCTGGGTCTGGCAAACGTATGGAAACGGAACTTCCTTCAACCAGGTCTTCTTCTGCCACAGCAGGCGGTCTTCAAACTCCTTGAATGCAGCCAACTGCTCTGGTTCATCCTCCCAAAGCAGGGTGCCCTTGCCATCAAAATAGCAGTTGCCGCCTCCACGCCAGGCACGTTCTGCCAGGGTGAGCATATAAGGATAGAAGTTGTTTTCTGCCAGCAGCTGAGGTGTATTGTCTATGAAACGGTCGTTCCAGAAGGCTACGATGCAACCAGCCAGATCATCACTTCCCTCTGTCTGGTTATAGATGCGGCTGTTGAACATCGCAACCAGGTCGGCGTAGGTATCGAAATGGTTGGCGTAGTGGTAGCGGCAGTCGATGGCAGGGATGCCCTTCTGTGCCTTTCCACGATAGCTCCAGAGCTGCATCATGTCGATTTCACCCGGCTTGTAGTTCCAGCCAGGGTTATAGGAGATGACCTTCTTGCCCTTGTCGCGAATGTATTTCACCATCATCGGAACGAAATCTGGATTGGTAAACTGAACCTCGTCGGTTCCTATATGGAGATAAGGTACATCGAACGTAGCGCATACCTCATCGATGATATCTTTCAGAATCTGCGTGCCCTTCTCGCTCTGCATATCGGTCTTGAAGGTACGCTCGAAAGCGGCACTGTGTCCCGGCATATCAATTTCCGGAATCAGGAGCACCTGGTGCTGCTTGCAGAATTCTACCAGCTGGCGTGCCTCTTCTAATGTATAATACTTTCCTTTCTCGCGCTCCATGTTTTCAGGTGCATTGAGCTGCGGATATTTCTTGCTTTCCAGACGCCATGCCTGGTTTTCAGTAAGATGCCAATGGAAAACATTGATTTTGTATCTGCTCAGCAGACTGATTTCGCGCTTCAGTTCCTCTACAGGAATATAGCTTCTGCCCACATCGTGCATGAAGCCACGGATGCGGAAAGCAGGCCAGTCTGTGATTTCACATTGTGGCAAATATGTCTTTTTATTCTTAGTGGTTTTCAGCTGTTCCAGCGTCTGTCGTCCCCAATACATACCCTTAGGAGTAGTAGCCTCCAGCAGGATGCCTTTTGAGGTAATCAATAGATGGTAAGCCTCTTCCTGGAATTTAGCTCCTTCAATCTGGCTCACATATTTTTCCTCCACTGTCAACTCGCCGCTGAATTTCTTGCCGTTGAACTGATACTTCTGAGGCAGAGGCAACAAGGAAGATGGATGATTGGCACAGATGCCAGCCATGCAACAAAATATAGAAAACACAAAAAGTAAGAGTCGATTCATAATTAGGTTGAATTAAATGGATGAAATCATATCAATGATAGAGAGAAGAGCAGCATACCGAAAAAGGTATAAAGGAGAGGGGATTTGACTCCCCTCTACCTTATTTATATATAACTGAACTTTCGCATGTCAGGAAGTTCAATTATTTATATCTATTGTTCGTTATTTGGTCTATGCCTAACTTATAGAATCGAATGTCGTAATAATCATCCGTCTGTGTCTTCGGATTTCTGAATGCATTCTCTTCCAGGAGGAAGTAGATGCTGCCATCCTTGCCCTGAACCATGGTTGAATAGGCCGAAGTAGTATTACTCAGCTGATAGCAACCTTCCCAGTTCTTGGCAATCGCCTCTGGAGTAGCATAATCAGCAGGAGTCTCCAATGCCTTGTAGTAGATACCTACGTTGTTACGGCCTGGACCTACCGGAACACTCTGAAGCAACAGCTTCACCTTCTTGCCATTCTTCTTGGCATCCACCATAAGAACCTCGCCATTGCAAGAATTCTTGTGAGCAGCAACACCCATATTCTTGGCATCAGAAGCTATTACCTTGCCCCAAGAACCTGTGGCTGTCTTCTTATCCTCATAAGTATAGATGTTGATGTGGCGTCCACCCATTGCACGGCTGCTGAGCAACACATTGCCGTCTGGCAACTCTTCAACCTTAGCCTCATCTCCGTAAGGAGCAGCCTCAGCTACATTCTTGCCCAATACCTTCCAGGTCTGACCGAAGTCATCGCTATAGAGAATGCGGTTTCCGCTGCGGGTACACAACACGGTATAGACACGATAGTACTTGCCCACCTTGATCTGCTTACTCTGGCAGATTCTACCACTGGTAAAAAAGGCAGATTCCACTTCTGGCATGAGGTCGTAGATCTGCTTGGTCACTTCCTCGCCATACCATGTCTTACCCTCGTCGTCACTGTAGTATCTACCCATCATCAGGAGATGACCACGCTTAGATTCCCAGTAGCCGATACCACCCGATGCACACATCAGGAGGATTCTGCCGCTCTTCTTATCTACTACGACAGCCGCATCGCCATGGGCACAGTCGAAACTGGTAGCAATGCCGTTTCCACCCTTTGCCACCATCTGCTCTGGAGAGCTCCAGGTAGCGCCCTTGTCCATACTGGTCTTCATCACGATGTCGAGATGACGGCCGCCACCAATATCCTTGTTGTGATAACGATGATCGGTAAAGGCAATCAACTTTCCCGACTTACACTCCACGATGGCAGGAATGCGATACTGTGCTTCCTTGTTAGGGAAGACGGTGATGCCGCCCTGAGCGTTCACAGCCTGAACCTCAACTGCCATTTCTGGGGTTGCAGCAGCAACCTGTGCAGGCATCATCAGGGTAATACCCATAGTAGCGATACACAATGCCTTGCTTATATTTGCTGAAAAAATCATACTTCTCATTTTTTGTTCAGTTATACTTCCTTGTTCAAAATCTCCTGACACAGAGAGTATGCCTTGATCATCATTCTCGGAATGTGGAAAGGTCCCTTAAAGAGATTACCCTTTGCAGGCTGTGCCACGGTTCCGTCTCTGTGAAGATAACCATACCACTCGCCGAACTCCGTATCTGGGAAGTGGGCGTAGGTCCACTCGCTGATGCGCTGATGCTTGTAGATATACTCCTCATCACCTGTTGCCAGGTAAGCGTAGAGCGAAGCGATGATGGTTTCGGTCTGTGGCCACCAGAACTTCATATCCTGTGAATAATCCTGCGAAGGAAGATTCCTGCAGTCTCTGAAGTTGATGATGCCGCCATACTGCTTGTCCCATCCCCAGTCCCAAGACCAGTCGAAGATCTGCAGCGCCATATCGGTTATCTCCTTGTCCCAGCCTCTCTGCTTTGCCTCTTCCATGATGAACCATGAAGTCTCGATGCAATGGCCTGGGTTGATAGTGCGGCCCATACAGGTATCCACAAATTCACCATTCATGCCCACCGTCTCCAGCAGACACTTGAACTCTGGGTGGATGAAGTACTTCTTCAACTTGGCAATCGACTCATCAATCTGCTCGGTGAGCTTAGGATCGTTGATGACCTTGCGGATGCAGGAAGCTACGTTGATGAGAATCATGATGATGCTGTGGCTCTGCAACTGAACAGATTCCTCAAACTTTGGAGCCAGGATACCTGGAGTAGCGAGGAAACGCTGTGTATCCTTGAAGATTTGGAGGGCACGTTCTGCATATTTCTGCTCGCCGGTAGCCAATGCATACTCTGACATCGCAATGGCTGCGAATGTCTCAGAGAATACATAGCGACGCATGCGCAATGGCTTGCCTTCTGCAGTTACAGAGAAGTACATTCTGCCATTCTCGTCGAAACAATGCTTCTCGATGAAGTCGATGGTGCTCTTCGCAGCCTCCAGCCACATCGGGTTCTTCTCTACATTATTATATGCATAGGCGCATATAAAGGCGAATCGACCCTGAAACCACACTGACTTGGTGGTATCGATAAGACTTCCATCTCTATCAAGACAAGTGTAAACACCACCGTTTACCTTATCCCATCCATGCTCCATCCAGAATGGCATGATGTTCTCTGTCAGATCAGTCTTATAAGATTCAGCCCACTGCTTAATATATTCTTTTATATTCATTCTTACTGGTTCTAGTGGATTTTACTTAAAACTGATTGCAACGCTCGAAGAAGTGGATAGCTTCCAACTCTTTCTTCATTTCCTGCTCCTCCTCATCGGTCATGTTACGGAATGGAGTGCGGTTAGGACCCAAGTCGAAGCCCATCAACTTCATGATACGCTTACCGCCAACGATGTTACCACGGTAGTGGCAGATGACGTTGATAACCTCCTGAGCGAAGTTCTGCTTCTCACGGGCTGTCTCGATATCGCCATTCTTCCAAGCCTCGATGATGCCTACCAACTCCTTACCGTTGTAGTTGGTTGTACCACCGATACCACCCTGTGCACCTCCCTGAGCCAGGCTAGGGAGAATAGTCTCATCCTGACCATGGAGCATATCGTACTTACCGTTCTTGTAGAGACGGCACTGGTTGTACTCATACAGGCTCTCGAAGGTATATTTGATACCAGCGAAGTTAGGAATGCGTCCATCTACAGCCTTCAACAGATCGAGCATTGGCAGGTAAGCGCCATTGAATGCAGGAATATGATAGTAGTAGAAAGGAAGCTCAGGAGCAGCAGAAGCAATCTCCTCGCAATACTTCACCAGTTCCTCGATGCGGCCGATATGTGGGAATGGAGGAGCCATTGAACCGATACCCCAAACACCCAACTTCTGCGCATGCTCAGCCAAGCGACGGCTCTCACGGAGACAGCAGCTGCCTACATGAACGATAATCTTAAAGTCCTTTGGAGCTACGGCTACCCATCTCTCAGCAAGGAGCATTCTCTCCTCGGTGGTCAACATATAGCCCTCGCCTGATGAACCATTGATAAACACACCCTTCAGACCGTTCTTCTGAAGCATCTTGGCATAAGCCTCGATAGGTTCCAAGTTCACATCACCGTTAGCATAAAAAGGAGTAAACGGTGCATCGATAAGTCCAATGATCTTTTCCATAATTATATATATATAAGTTAGTTAAATTTTCTTTGTTACTATTTATTATTCTAAGTTATCAGTCTTTGGTTTCAAGCAAACCAGCTGAAGTGTCAACGCTGCGATAACCACCACGCCCAATACGGCAAAGGCCAAACCCAGATTACCGCCATCAGAGAACCTACCCATTATCTGGGTAACCATGGCTCCGGCAAATACACCCACCATATTCATGATACCATAGGCTGTTGCTCTATATTTTGCCGATATAATCTGGCAGAGGATTGGCATATTGTTGGCATCAAACATACCATAACCGATACCGAAGAGCAATCCCGCTCCCACTACTGCTACCACACTGTGGCCGAAGCCCAGGAGGAAGAGAGCAGGAATCGTCATTCCCAGGCCAATGGCACTGGTATAAACACGTCCACGGATGTTCTTGTGAACCCATTTATCGGAAAGTACACCGCCGAAGAGGACACCAAACAATGAGGATACTGCGATGGTGATAGTTGACATCGGACCAGCCTCAGACATAGGTACACCCAGATTCTCTGCAAACAAAGTTGGAAGCCAGTTCTTGGTAGCCCAACCAGGGAGAGAAGGAACTGCGAAATAGAAGAGAATCACCCAGAATGCCCAAGTAGAAAGCACAACAGATAAGCCTTGGAACAATCCGCCCTTTGCAGGCTTTTCCTTCTGAGTCACAGCCACATTCACAGTATCCTTGTCTTTATCGTGCAACAACAGAAGCAATACGACAGAATAAGCGATTCCGAGAATACCGAACCAGCGGAAAGCGGTGTGCCAGGAGAAGGCTGCTGCCACGGTAGCACCAAATCCTCCGATAGCCTGACCTACATACAAACCGGTCATGTGAAAACCGATGGCCAGAGATCTGGACTTTCCTTCATGCCAGTCGGCAATGAGAGACAAGGCAGAAGGGATGTAAAGCGCCTCACTGATACCCATCAACGCTCTCAACATGTAAAGCTGATCAAAACTGGAAGCATATCCCATCAGGTAGGTCACCAGAGACCAGACAAAGAGACTGCCTACTACTAATTTCTTTCGACTGATCCTATCAGCTACGATACCGGCAAATGGACTCACAATACCATAGATCCAAAGGAAGACTGCCATCAAAGCGCCAAAGGCTTCAGCTTGCTGCAATTCCACGATGTCAACCTTCATGGCGGCCTGCATAGTGGAAAGCATCTGACGATCCATATAGTTGAGAAGAGCAACCACCCACAGGAGCGCTACAACTAACCAGGGATAAAACTTTTTATTTTTCATTTCGATTGTTAGTTTTGTTATTCGGGTGCAAATTTACTACTTATTTTAATGCCAACCAAATTTTAATGAATCATTTTTCGTTATTCAAGTTAATTAAATTAGTTTATTTATTTGTTCTTACGTTTTATATCTATACACCTTATTATATATATAAAAGAACCTCTTCTGAGTTGTTTGAGCAACCAGTATTTTAAAAAGCTAAAAATCATAGACTCAAATTGTTAATTCATCCCCCGAAAACAGGGAAAAACAAGGTTTATTCTAACAATTTAGATTAATTAACTCGCAAACATTAAAAAAACGGATTTATTTATTTATCTTTGCAGCGTAAAAACTTAAACATGAAATATCTGTATGGCAAAAAGCATCATACCTCACACTAAATGGTCTGCCTCTAAGACAGCTCTTTTGAACTTGCTCATAGAACATGGAGGGCAAACTATCGCCGAACTATCCAGTAGTTTGGGGGTAAGTGTGCCATATACTACCAAGACTCTGAATGAGCTCATTGAGGATGGTTTGATTGAGGTAACAGGCAAGAAAGACAATTACTCGAAAAGAGCGCCAAAGATTTACGACCTCATCGCAACATCCGGATATTTCCTCGGCATAGATACAGGAAAGCAAAGTCTCACCTTCGGCATCTGTGATTTTTGTGGTAACATAGTGGCAGAACCTGAACTGATACACTTTGACTACCAGGACACCCCGGAATGCTTCAACCGTTTCATCAACCTCATCAACGAATACATCCAGAGATCAGGCATCGCAAGAAGCCAGATCAAGAAGGCTTGTATGAGTATCGGTGGACGAGTGAACCCGGAAACAGGTTGTGCCTATAATTACTTCACCTGCACGACAATGCCGCTGGCAGAAGCGCAGACCGAAAGACTCGACCTGCCTTTCTGCATCGACAACGATACCCGCTGCATGACTTACGGTGAATATCTGAAAGGTGTCTGCAAGGGATTGAGAAACATCATCTTCGTAAACGTCAGCTGGGGCATCGGCATCGGTATCATCTTCGACGGCAAGCTCTATCTCGGAAAATCAGGCTTCTCGGGTGAAATCGGACACATGCACATCTATAATAATGACATCATCTGCCATTGTGGAAAAACAGGTTGCATGGAAACGGAAACATCAGGCTCGGCATTGCTGCGCAAGATGAAAGAGGCTCTGGAAAACGGTGGAACATCCGTGCTGTCCGACAAGGTGAAGAACCTGCATCAGGAACTCACCCTGCAGGATATCCTCGATGCCATCAAAAAAGAGGATGTGCTCAGCATCGAGACCCTGCAGAAGGTGGCGGTGGAACTGGGAACCAATCTCGCCGGCATCATCAACATCTTCAATCCGGAGATGCTGGTCATCGGAGGAGACCTCTCGGTGACAGGTGCTTATCTTACCCAACCTATCTGCATGGGCATCAAAAAATTCTCGCTCAATATGGTGAACGAGGATTCGCAGGTTGCCACCTCTACCCTGAAAGAGCATGCAGGACTGATTGGAGCCTGCCTCATGGCAAGAAGCAAGTACTTGAACAATTAATAAATTAAGAATACATTATTAATATATAAGAATACATTAACTAAATAAACATATATCAACTATGCGTGTAATTATCGAAAAGAATTACGATGAGTTGGCTCGCTGGGCAGCTCGTCACGTTGTGGAGACCATCAAAGCTTTCCAACCAACAGCAGAGAAACCATTCGTTCTGGGTTTGCCAACAGGTTCATCACCTATTGGTATGTATGCAGAAATCGTAAAGGCTGTCAAGGCTGGTGAGGTTTCTTTCAAGCATGTACTCACATTCAACATGGACGAATACGTAGGTTTGCCAGAGGATCATCCAGAGAGCTATCATTCATTCATGGCTCACAACCTCTTCGACCACATCGATTGCCCTAAGGAGAACATCCACATTCTCAATGGTAACGCTGAGGATCTCGAAGCTGAGTGCGCTCACTACGAGGAGATGATTGCAGAAGCAGGTGGTATCGACCTCTTCATCGGTGGTATCGGCCCTGATGGTCACATTGCTTTCAATGAGCCATTCTCTTCTCTCAACTCCCGCACTCGCGTGAAGACTTTGACTACTGATACCCGCATCGCTAACTCCCGTTTCTTCGGTGGCGATATGAACGCAGTACCAGCTACAGCCCTCACAGTAGGTGTTGGTACCGTTATGGCAGCTAGAGAGGTGATGATTCTCTGCAATGGTCACAACAAGGCTCGTGCCCTCCAGGCAGCTATCGAAGGTCCTGTTACTCAGGCTTGGACAATCAGTGCACTGCAGACTCACCAGCACGGTATCATCGTTTGCGATGAGAGCGCTACAGACGAGCTGAAGGTAAGCACCTACAAGTACTTCAAGGACATCGAGAAAGACAACTTGTAAAAAAACAAAGTAATAACTATAAAGACAAGAAACTATGAGACTAAATCTTAGTTCAGAAATTGTACTCAACAAGGTACCATTGGCATACTACAAACCAAAGACTACTGTAGAGTACTCAGAGATCTCCAGAATGGAGAAAATTCACACCGACATCTTCGCCTCTTCCATGGAGGGTGCAGCTCATGTAGCTGACCAAGTAGAGAAGGAAATCAAGGCAGCTCAGCACGAGGGCAGATATTACGTGATGGCATTGGGCACAGGCTTGTCGCTCACACCTATCTACAAGGAATTGCAGAGAAGATGCGAGGCTAAGCAGCTCAGTTTCAGAAACGTGGTAGTATTCAATGCTTACGAGTACTATCCAGTACAGAAGGAAAGTTCTCTGAAGAGCATCAACCAGTTGAAGGAGCGTTTCCTCGACCATGTTGACATCGATCCACAGAACATCTTCACATTGGATGGCAGTGTGGCACAGGACGCAGTGCAGGATACCTGTCACCTCTACGAGAAGCGCATCAAGACCTTTGGCGGTCTCGACATCGCTCTCCTCGGTATCGGAAGAATGGGTAATATCGCTGCCAACGAGCCAGGCTCTGGTATCCAGTCTATCACCCGTCTGATCCTCATCGGCAATACTTCCCGCGAGGAGATGGAGAACAGCTTTGGCACCAACGAGCAGGTTCCTCCTTGCTCTCTCACCATGGGTATCGCTACCCTGCTCTCTGCCAAGAGTGTTTACCTCACAGCATGGGGCGACGAGAAGGCTGAAATCATGCAGAAGGTAGTAGAAGGAAACATCACTGACACATTGCCAGCTAGCTTCCTCCAGACTCATCCTAATGCAAACGTAATTCTCGACCTGAGCGCTGCTTCTCACCTGACACGTATCAAGCATCCTTGGCTCGTAACAAACTGCGAGTGGACAGACAAGCTGGTACGCAGTGCATTGGTATGGCTCTGCCAGAAGTTGCACAAGCCTATCCTGAAGTTGACCAACAAGGACTACAACGAGAACGGTTTGAGTGAGCTCTTGGCTCTCTACGGTTCTGCATACAATGCAAACATCAAGATTTTCAACGACTTGCAGCATACCATCACAGGTTGGCCAGGCGGTAAGCCAAATGCTGACGACACTTATCGTCCAGAGCGTGCGAAACCATTCCCTAAGAGAGTGATCGTATTCTCTCCACATCCAGACGATGACGTGATCTCTATGGGTGGTACTATCCGCCGATTGGTACAGCAGAAGCACGAGGTACATGTAGCTTACGAGACATCCGGCAACATCGCTGTAGGCGACGAGGAGGTTACAAGATTCATGCACTTCATCAATGGTTTCAACCAGATCTTCGCAGACTCTAAGGACAGCGTGATCTCTAAGAAATACCAGGAAATCAAGGAGTTCTTCGCACACAAGAAGGAGAGCGATTTCGATACCCGTGACATTCTGACCATCAAGGGTCTGATTCGTCGTGGCGAGGCTCGTACAGCTTGTACATTCAATGAGATTCCTTTGAACCGCGTTCACTTCCTTGACTTGCCATTCTATGAGAGCGGCAAGATTGAGAAGTTGCCTATGACAGAGAAGGACGTTGAGATTGTTAGAGCATTGCTCCAGGAGGTGAAGCCTCATCAGATTTATGTTGCTGGTGACTTGGCTGACCCACACGGAACTCACAAGAAGTGTACCGACGCTGTTCTCGCAGCCATCGACGAGGAGAAGAAGGCTGGCGCAGAGTGGTTGAAGGACTGCCGCATCTGGATGTACCGTGGCGCTTGGGCTGAATGGGAGATTGAGAACATCGAGATGTGTGTTCCATTGAGCCCTGAGGAGTTGAGAGCAAAGCGTAACTCTATCCTCAAGCACCAGTCACAGATGGAGAGTGCTCCATTCTTGGGTAACGACGAGCGCCTCTTCTGGCAGCGTGCAGAAGACCGCAACCGTGGCACCGCCCAGCTCTATGATGAGTTAGGTCTGGCTTGCTACGAGGCTATGGAAGCATTTGTGGAGTACATTCCACTCTAAGCCTTCCATCAGCATACTCAAGTTGATATATAATAATATAGATCTTCATTCATACTCTAACCTATATCAACTATTCATTTGACAAAACTAATTGTACGAGAATAATTAGTTTGTGCCCTTCTGCCGAAAGACAGGAGGGCATTTTTTTAGAACTTAATCCAGGTCAGCTTCTTCCAAATTCCCTCGAAAGGACCATGGGAATGATACTTGAGCCAGAGGTTGGAGAAAAGGCATTGTACTACCACCATGGCGATGCCGACAAAGAAGGCATAGGTAATGCCGAGCTTCGTCTGGAGATTGAAGCCATAATAGGCAAACAGTCCGCAACCGATGATAGACTGGAGGAAATAGTTGGTCAGACTCATCTTGCCAAACTGGCGCAGGAACGACAATCCCTTTCTGAACCATTCCTTTCCATACCACAACAACACGAATCCTGATACTACAAACGAGAGGATGAAGAAGTTGTAGATAGGATAAAGCCAATTGTTCCATGTTTCCATGTGGCGCACATCTGCGATGCCTCCTACTATCAATACCAGGATGGAAACCGCCAACACCTTCTTCCACAAAGCCAGGTTGTTATTCTCATTATAGAACCAACGCTTTCTGCCCACCAGCATTCCGAGAATGAAGAGGCAGATGGTCTGCGTATGTCTTCCCTTCATCATACACCAGTAATAAGTAGCCACCTGTCCGTATCGCAGGTTGCCATAGGCATTCTCCAGGAAACTGCCGTGCTGATGACCATGATACATATTTCCATACACCTCTCTCAACGACGACGCATCTACCTGCCATCCCGAAATGAGGGAATAGATTTCTATCGGTTGGATAAAGAGGAAGGCAACCACCCACCAGAGCCATTTGGTAGGAAGATAACTCAATGGGATGAGAACCAGTCCATAGATGGCATAGGAGAAGAGGATGTCGCCATCGAAGAAGGCGGTATTCACGATACCGAGCATTGCCAGCAGGAACATTCGCCAGGCGAATCTACCCGAAAAGCAATTTCCACGCTGCTGCTGATTATCATTCATGATAAAGAAGCTCAATCCGAAGAGCAGGGCAAAGATGCCATACATCTTTCCCGACAGCAGCAATGCCAGCACATCTGCCATCCAATCATCACACCCCAGCGTATAAGCATGCGCTATGCTTCCATCGTACATATTGAAATGCTCCACGGAGTGATAGAGAATAATACCTGCTACGGCCAATCCTCTCAAGGCATCAGCCACATCAATACGGCTGTTTTTCAGTCCTAATGTCTTGTAAAAATTCATTTTGATATTGTATGTTAGTTATTATGAGTTGGCAAAGGTATAACATTTTATTGGAAAAAGCGAATTATCCTCAATGTATAACAAATATTAAGTTTTAATAGAAAAAGAGAAAAAGTCTGCCTTTTCCTTGGTTATTCATTAGAAAAAGTGTATCTTTGTTCCGTTATTCATTAGAAAAAGTGTGAAAAACTTCCATGTATTCGTCAGAAAAAGTGTGAGAATCTACAGATATTCGTTAGAAAAAATGTGAAGTTTATACGATTATTCATCATAAAAAGTGTAAATCATGGAAAGAAGCATCTATAATAAACTCGTTGAATGGAAGAACAAGCGAAATCATAAACCTCTGATTCTCAACGGAGCAAGACAAGTAGGCAAGACCTATATCCTGCAAGAATTCGGAAAAAGAGAATATAAAAAGCTTGCATTCTTCAGTCTCGACAGAAATCAGAAGGCAGCAGAAGTGTTTGAAAAAGGAGGCACAACTGCTGATATACTGATGGCACTCTCCGCCATCAGCCAGGTAGATATTACCCCCAACGATACCCTTATGGTACTCGATGAGATACAGGATTGTCCCAAAGCATTAGAAGCTTTAAAGTTCTTTTGCGAGGATGCTCCTGATATTCATATCATCGTGGCAGGATCCCTGTTGGGAATATCACTCCATAGCGGGGTGTCATATCCAGTAGGAAAAGTAGAAGAGCTGCGCCTCTACCCGATGAACTTCATCGAATTCCTCGATGCCATGGGAAAAGCAAAACTGGCAAGCATCTTGAAAGAAGGAAATTGGAACATCATCAATTTACTGGAAACAGAATTGATCAGCCTGCTGCGACAATATTATTATGTAGGAGGAATGCCAGCCGCCGTACTCGCCCATGTAGAGCAGAAGGGACTGCAGGAAGTCCGTTCCATCCAAAAGCAGATTATACAAGACTATCGCCGAGATTTCTCGAAGCACGCACCAGATAGAGAAGTGCCTCGCATTAATATGGTGTGGGACAGTATCCCTGCCCAACTTGCCAAAGAGAACAAGAAGTTTATCTATGGAGCCGTGAAGAAAAGTGCCAGAGCCGCAGATTTCGAACTGGCCATCCAATGGCTGATAGATGCAGGACTGGCATATAAGGTTCAGAGAGTCAATACCCCACGCCTCCCTTTCAAATTCTATGAAGACCTGAACGCCTTCAAACTCTTCATGCTCGATGTGGGACTGATGGGAGCGATGGCAGAGACTTCAGCAGAATCGATGTTGGTAGGAGATGGCATTTTCTCTGAATATAAAGGAGCCTTCACGGAATTATATGTCTTCACCCAGTTGAAGAGCCAGGATATTTCATTATACTATCATGCTGTGGATAACTCCACAATAGAGATTGATTTCCTAGCCCAATGGCACGACCGGGTTATACCGATTGAAGTAAAGGCAGAGGTGAACGTCAAGGCCAAATCTCTCAGAACATTCATCACCAACAATCCGGAACTGAAGGGACTCCGCTACTCTATGCTTCCCTATAAGGATCAAGATTGGATGATCAATGTTCCGCTCTATGCATGCCTGACACCATTTGATAAATTACCTAGTATTATTTGACAAATCAGCCTAATGGCATTTAATAAAAGCTTCGATTCTGACATATCCGTCAGAATCGAAGTTCAAGCCAGTCATCGAACTTCACGTTCTGGAAGGTATGGATGCCCAGCTTCTCGGCAGCCTCACAGTTTTCCTTCAGGTCATCGATGAAGAGGGTTTCGTCGGGATGGATGTTCGCCTGCCTGATTACCTCCTCATAGATGCGGGCATTAGGCTTTGCCAGATGCATTCGCTGAGAGAGGAAGCAGTATTCGAAATAATCCTCTACCCCATAGTTCTGATAAGGGAAGAGATGCTCCACGCAATAATCCCAGTGAATATCAATGGTATTACTCAGGAGGAAGAGGCGATAGCCAGCCTTCTTCAACTGCAGGAGTCGCTCCTTTTTCTCATCAGGAATCTCCACCAGCATCTTGTTGGCAGCATCGATGATCTCTTCATTCGTCACATCAGTCCCTGTCAACTTACGAGCTGCTTCACAGAATTCTTCGGTGGTGATCATTCCCACACCCAGCTTGCTCATCAGCTTCATCCCCTCACTCTGAGGATTTGAATCAACCAACTCCCCCATTCCTATCGCCTTGAAAGCCCCGATGCATCCTTCCGGATTGAGCTTCACCAAGACATTACCTAAATCGAATATGATATTCTTGTATTGCATAATCTATATCTTATTTTGAATCACACTTTTAATCTTTAATCAGATACTTACTGCAAAAGTACTGTAAATTTGGGAGAGAACAAATGATTTTGGGAAGGAATGCCGGGAATATAACATTTATTAGTAAAAGAGAATCTTCTTTCCTCATCCGTATGTAAACAATATTCTTAAGAAAGAAAATCAGGCAAAAACACCCGAAAAATGGGGAAAGAAAAGATTGAGAATTTTTCCTTAAGGGTTTTTATTTTTTTCCTTAAGGGAAAATAGTTTTTTCCTTAAGGGAAATAATATCTTCTCTTAAGATATTTTCCAGTCACGTTTAAATTGTAAAGTAAAAATAACAATCTAAAAACCAGTTGTCACTTTTTTACTTTATTTCTCTTTTGGATAATGAAAAACAGAAAAGCCACTTATTGCCACGCCTAATACAACTCATTTCCAACGAGTTATACCAATGCGTGGCAACAGTGGCATTAATTATTCAAAATCAGCTTGCTGTTTCTCAACTTCCTTGAGTTTTTCCTTGCTGCTTTGCATGTTAGTATTGCCTTGCAGGCGCATACGGACACCATTCCGAGGAATGGCATTCATCTCTTTCTCACTTCCAATCAACGGATATTCTGGTTTTACACTTTCCAGTTCGATGTATCCATCTACAGGAGTCGTCTTTCCCTGCCAGACCACAGAGGCTTTCACCTTGATTTTGCCGGCAGTAGTTGTACTTTGAATCAGCACAGGAGCTGTACCCCATTTCACTTCCACAGGATTGGAGAAAGATTCCTGATTACCCACAATCCTACCCTCTCCTTCGATAGAGAACAGAATGTGCTCATTATTGAGTCGCTTGATGTTACCCTGGTCATCGGCTATGGCAGCCACAACGGTTACCATATCAGAGCCATCGGCATGAAGCGAAGTACCTTCGTTATCTACCCAAAGCTTGATTCTGCTAGGTCGGCGGGTAGGCTTTACCTGATGAGTAGCCACCAGTTTGCCATCTACATATCCCTGAGCCAGCAGATAGGAATCAGACTGCTTCTTCTGGCGTGACAGTTCCTTATCATCCATCACATGGAATACATCCTTAAAGGTAATGATCGGTGAAGGCATTCCCACCCGATTCTTTGCTTTGGCATAGGTATATACCTTGCCACCTTTATTATAAGTAAGAGTCACCGAGTCGCAGTTGCTATAGATGGTTACATCAGCTGGCGAGAACGGAGTCATGGCATTGGCGATATAAACCATAGGACCGCTGTCTGCGATAAGCGAAGGATTCTTCTGGTTAGGACGCTGCGACATAAACATATAGTAGGAATACTTCGGCTGTCGGAAGTTGTCCATGATTCCTCCATAGAAAGGATCCGGATGATAACCTCTCTGATGGTCGAACGAATGCCACAGGCATCCTCCCACATGCTGTCGGGTGGTACGATACAAGGCATCATAGCAGGTATATTGATAATCCGGCTTGCCATAACCCTTTGCCTGAACCAGCATTGGGTACTCACCCCAAGACCTGCTGGCACGACTAGGAGAATTATGAGAATTCCAGTCGTCCACGTTATCACCCCATTCTCTGGTAAAGTAGTTCTTCTTTGGATTCACCTTATCTGAGCTCAAAGTCCATGTAGGATCACCCGACAGAGGATGAGTAAACTGAATGTTGTAATATTCACTTCCCTTTGCCGTAGCATCACAGGCTGTATAGCAGTATGGATATGGATATTCCTCATGTACGATACCCTTCACCTTCTTGGCAAAATCGTCAGGATACCAGGTCTCGTTGAGGATAGGTTCCCAAAGCCATACACTCGGACGGTTTCGGTCTCTTCTTACAATGTTTCTGATATCATTATACACATAGTTGGCGAAGCTAGGTTCCGGATTCCAGAACTGCCATCCCGGGGTATTTTCGATCACAAACAGTCCCAGTTCATCACAAGCATCCATAAAGGCAGGGTCTTGCGGATAATGAGCATTTCTGATGACACGCAGTCCGGTATCTTTCAGTTTCTTGGCATCTCTCCAATGCAGACTGTTAGACAGGGCATTGCCGACAATGGCAAAATCCTGGTGGCGATTAGCTCCAATCAATGGTTCAGGATAAGGTTTGCCATTGAGCCAGAAGCCATCGCCAGCCTTAAACTCTAAACTTCTGATACCTATTCTTATATAATATCCATCCACTATCTTGTTCTGCTGATTTTTAACATAGATATTGAGACGATAGAGGTATGGGTGATCAGGGGTCCAAAGCTGAACAGCCTTGATGGCGGCCTTAGTAGATAACGTTGTGGATTTCTGGCGTGAGATACTGGTATTCAGCTTTTTACTCCAAACCGTCTTCTGACTGGCATCCTGCAGTTCATACACTAGGGAACCCTTGAAATTACTGCCTGCGATATTCTTCAGCATCGTCTTGATGTTGATTTCTGACAACTCCTCAGAAACCTTGCCGTAAGATACAAAGACACCACCGCCGGCTATATGATTTTCTTCGTTGGCATCGGTAATGAACACCTTGTTGGTCTTGATAAGCCAGCAATCTCTATAAATGCCACCAGCATAGGTAAAGTCGAGCACATCCTGCGCCTTTCCTGGAGGATAAGAAGGATCATCGCTGTTGTCTGCCATCACGGTAATGACATTATCCTCTCCATACTTCAGTATATTGGATACATCAACGATGACAGGCAGGAAACCTCCAAAATGCTGCTTCATCAGCTTTCCGTTCACCCATACCTTGGATTTACCCATGATGGCCTCAAAGTAGAGCACCAGTCGCTGACCCTTCCAGGCAGCATCAGCATTGAAATGTTTTCTGTACCATACTTCTCCCTGATAATTCACACAGCCACTAGCCTCCATCGGGAGTTTTTCTATGCCATCAGGCAAAGAAGTCAACTTCCAGGAACTGTCATCGAAACTAACATTCTCAGCTCCATCCACATGTCCTTTATGCATTCTCCATGCAGGGTTCATAGAGTAGGCATTTCTTCCGGTACCGGCAATCTCGAAGAAGCCAGCCGTAGAGAAATGCGGCTGATAGGCAGCTGCAGCATAAGTCAGAAAAGCAAAGAATGCTACAAATAAGGTTAATAATATTTTCTTCATGCACTTTTCTTTTTAAAAAGGTAGCCACTATGATATTACCATATCGTGGCTACCTTAAAACCTATATTATCTATGATTATTTACCAACCTTCACTTGGTGTGCAAAGAGTATTGGTAGCAATTTCCTTTGATGGAATAGGATAATAGTAATACTTGTTCGTATCTCCTACTTTTCCTGTTTCCAACTGTTTATATCTCACATCGCTGCAAGTCTTGATTCGCTCATCCAGCAATCCCCATCGACGCAGGTCGTAGAAGCGCTCACCCTCCACGAAGAATTCAATAGCCTTCTGATGCTCCAGATCCTTGAAGATCTCAGTCTGGTTCATCGCTCCACTGTAATCATTCAGGTTTGCACGACGGCGAATCTGATTGATATACTCCACAGCCTTGTTCAAATCCTGCTTGGTAGAGCTATAGAGATAGCATTCTGCCAACTGGAGCAAGACCTCAGCATAGCGGATGGCACGCTCGTTGATGCAAGACATTGGTGGATCAGCTTCCTCTTCAGCCGTATTCCAATTCTGATACTTCAGGATCCAGGTAGTATTCCATCTGTCTTTCTCAAATTTCTCACGGAACGGCTTCAGATAATAAGTACATCCAGGATAATCCCAAGCTGCAGAGACTCGTGCACGATAGTCGTAATTGCCATCCTTGTCCAATTCCTGCTTGAAGATATCCATCATCTGCTTGCTAGGCGTAGCCTCATACCAGCCGGCAGCCTCAGGAGCCGCATATTCCTTAGGACGGGTATTGGTCTGAGTGGAGTTGTTGTTCTCACCATTTCCCCACAAGTCGGTACCACCCAACTTATCAATCAGAAGTTCAAAAATGCTTTCAGCATTATTCTCATGCACATCATCGAAGTTCCAGCCAAAGTCATCTACCAACTGATAAGTATATGGCGACTTGGTCAGCGGCTCCAGCACTTCAATGGCCTTGTCATACTCCTTCTCGTAAAGATAAATCTTTCCCACAGTAGCCAAGGCAGCTCCCTTGGTAGGTTTTCCTATGACCTCATTTTTCAGAGGAAGTAATTTGGCAGCTTCGGTCAGATCCTGTATCGCCTGAGCCCATACTTCTTCTTGAGAAGACTTAGCCAGCGGGAAGGTTGAAGGAGACTGAGACGCAGTGAGTCGCAGAGGTACATCCTTAAACTCTTTAGCCAACTGGAACAGATAGAAGCCTCGGATAAAGAGACATTCACCCTTAGCCTTCTTGATATAGGCATCAGAAAGGATGTCCTTCTTCTCCTCCAACTTCTGCATGATGGAGTTGGTGCGGTACAGGGCATTGTAGAACTGATAGAACATACCCTGCACCAGGGAATTACCTGTAGAATTGGTAAAATTCTGAGCCTGATATACCTCACTGAGGTCATTTCTGAAATCCACTTCATCGGCTCTGGCTATACGCAACATCACACCACGAGTGCCATAATATCCTCCGTTAAGAGCATTCTTAAGAGGAGTGTAGCATGAGGTAAGTGCCAACTCAAAATCAGCCTCATTCTTCCAGAAGGTTGCTTCTGTAGCATGATTTGGATTCACCTGGTCGAGTTTGCTGTCGCAGGAAGTGTACACCAGGCACATACTTCCTATCAAACCGCCAATTATATATGTTTTAACATGTTTCATTGTTTCAATTTTTAAAAGATTGACTTTAAACGTTAGAATGTAAGATTTACTCCAAACATAAAGGTTCTGTTAGTTGGATGAATGAAATCATCGAAACCACGCTCATATACACTATATGAGTTGACATCAGGACCATATCCTGTGTAACCTGTAATGGTAAAGAGATTATCCACACTGGCATAGACACGTGCCTTCTGGAAGAAGCCCAGCAGGCAGTTCTCCGGCAGGGTATAACCCAACTGAACAGTTCTCAATCTCAGATAGTCACCCTTCTCCAGGAATCTGTCTGACTCAGAACGGGCGTTGCGGTTAGGATCATTCCATACCAATCTTGGTGTCTTGGCATTGTGGTTAGACTCTGTCCAATGATTCAACACGGTTGAGAGATAGTTGGTACCACGGGTTACATCCTCCAATTCCAGTCGGGTAGCATTGTATATCTTGTTACCGATGACACCCTGGATGGTGAACGAGAAGTCAAAGTTCTTGTAATTGACACTTCCATTCAGAGAATAGGTAAACTTAGGGAACGGACTACCACTATATACACGGTCTTCATCATTGATTATACCGTCATTGTTCATATCCTTGAATCGGATATCACCCGGTTCTGCACTTGGCTGAATCAACTTGCCATCCTTGGAATGAGCCTGTACATCTGCCTGACTGTTGAAATAGCCGTCGCATGGAATCAGCCAGAATCCAGCGATAGGATAACCTGCCAGGGTCTTGGTAGTATAAGTACCTCCAGCAACAACACCACCGGTAATGAACTGAGATTCAGAACCCATGGCAACCACCTCATTCTTATTGAACGAACCGATGGCATTTACGCTGTAAGAGAAATCCTTGTCAAGACGATCGTTCCAGCCCAGGTTGAACTCAAAGCCCTTGTTTCTGATCTTACCCGCATTCTTCACAGGGTCGTTGGCTCCACCGGTAGAGATAGGAATAGGCACCGACAAGAGGATATCCTTGGTATTCTTTACATAGTAATCCATCGTGAGACTCAATCTATTGTTCAATGCCATCAGGTCGATACCGACATTGGTCATGGAAGTAGATTCCCACTTGATATCAGGATTGGCAAAGAACTTAGGGAATGCACCCTGCAAGAGTTCACCTCTACCATTAGGATAGTTGATACCGGTTGTTACGGTAGAAGAATACTGGTAATTGGAGATTTCCTGATTACCCAATTCTCCATATCCTGCTCTCAGCTTCAACTGGTCGAGCCAGTCAACATGGTCCTTGACAAACTTTTCCTCGGCAATATTCCAACCTACTGATACCGAAGGGAAGTTTCCATAACGATTACCTTTGGCAAACTTGGAAGAGCCATCACGACGCATCGTCATCGTAATCAGGTATCTGTCCTGATAAGAATAGAAGATACGCCCCAAGATGGAAGTCAATACCGAGCGAGAAGAGTTGCCCGATGTTCCTATTCCACTGACGGCAGCATCCAACTCCCAGATACCGGTTGTCATACCCTGACCCCATCCACTCAAGTATCTATACTTGGAATCCTGATAAGAATAACCAGCCAGCAGAGAAATCTTATGAGCACCAAACTGTTTATCGAAAGTAAGGAGATGTTCCATCAGGAGACTTCTTGAACGTGACTGCTGTTCGGTTGCCTGAGTGATACCGTTTTTGTCCAATCCGAAATCGAAAAGTCCCTTATTCTCATTATGACGATAGAACTGGAAATTAGGAGTAAAGTTCATCTTGTACTTCAATCCCTTGATCGGCTCAACAGAGAAATATACATTGGCATAAATCTTTGCGTTATCGTTCTTACGTAGCAGGATATTATCATCACAGAGACCCAATGGATGATGAAGGTTAACAACATCACCATACAGTCCACCAAATCCGCCGACACGTTCACTGTCATATTTAGACAAAGTAGGAATAGACTGCAAGGTATGTCCTACCATTCCGCCTCGGATACCACCAAACATAGGTTTATCCTTATCATACTCCAACATGATATTGGTACCCACATTTACGATTCCCTTCTTGTAATCCACCTTGCTCTGCATAGTGTAACGCTGGAAATTGGTTCCCTTCAATACACCATCCTGATTCGTATAGCCGAAACTGTTATAATAGGTAGAATATTTGCCACCGCCTTGAACCGAAAGATTGTAATTTTGCATCAAAGCAGGATTGAACATAATATCCTGCCAGTCATTATCCTCTTTGGAAGCCAGATCGAGCGCCATATCCAGCGGTTTCAAACCAGAAGCAGCTCTGGATTCCGTGGTAACAGCCGCCCACTCTGATGCGTTCAGAACATCCAGATATTTGGTAGGAGCACTGACACCAATGTTAGCAGAAACATTTACAGTTGGAACGCCCTCGGTATTACTGCCGCTCTTGGTTGTAATGATGATAACACCATTGGCTGCTCGCGAACCATAGATGGCTGCAGAAGAAGCATCCTTCAGCACATCGATACTCTGAATGTCGGAAGGATTGATATGATCAATACCCGACATATACATGCCATCAACAATGTATAATGGAGAGGCATTGTTAAGAGTACCAATACCTCTTACCATTATACGAGATCCTGAACCAGGCTGTCCACCCTGAGAAACGATGTCAACACCTGCTATCTTACCTTGAAGAGCTTGTCCTATTGTTGAGTTACTTTGCGTATTTAATTTCGTAGCATCTACATTAGCTACCGAACCAGTAAGATCAGCTTTTCTCTGAGTTCCATATCCGATGACAACAATCTCTCCAAGAGCCTTGTTGTCTTCCTTCATAACCACGCTGAGCGATGAAGAGTTGCCTGTCTTGATGAGTTTTGTACTGTAACCTACATAAGAAACTTCCAACTCATCACCTGGAGATACTTCCAGCGAGAAATTACCATCCAAGTCAGAGATTGTTCCAGTGCTCTCATGTCCCTTTACTCTAACGGTAGCACCGATGATAGGTTCGCCGTTTCCGTCCTTGATGACACCTTTTACACGTCGCTGGTTTCCCACCTGTTGAGCACCTTGATGCTTGACAGAAGCCTTTGAAATAATGACATTTTTTCCTTTCAAGGTATAGGTTACACCTTGACCTCTAAGGACTTGTCCAATAGCTTCTGCACAATTGGATGCATTGACTGAAACACGTTTGCTGGTGTTTAGGTCTTTTGCTTCATAAACAAAAGAATAGCCGCAAGTCTGCTGCAACTTGTTAAGTGCCTGCTTTACCGTGACATTCTGCAAATTCACGCTCTGAGCCGAAATGCTCATGTTCAAGCACAAGGCAGCAGCAGTTAGAAAGATTTGTCTTTTATCCATAACAAATTTCATTTAAGTTGTTAATTGTTGTTGCTAAATTTGGCTTATAGACGACGTATTTTGCAAAATGGGTAGTGAGAAAGCACATTTTTTCTAAAAAAACATTTTTTTCCTCAATTTCCTACTGAATAATGATAGTCTTACCACTTATTTTATAGGTGAACTTTCCTGTTGCAGCAAGCGCCTCCATGATATCATACACATTTTGACTGTTTCTGTAAAAAACACCATAAAAATGGAGTGAGTTTTGCTTAGATGGAGATATCTTGAATTTGATAGAATAGCATCTTTCCAATACAGCTGCTATGTCCTTGAGAGACTCGCCATTAAAGGCAATGATACCTTTGGTCCACTGACATTTATTAGCCAGAGTTTTTGTATCCAGTAGTGTCATAGCACCAGTTTTCTTGTCAAAAACCACATGCTGATTCGGAAGCAAGGTGATTTCCTGCTTAGATTCAATGCATGTCATATTCACCTTGCCTTCATCAAGAGCCACAAGAGCCTGTGTCTCCTTTGGGTAATCACAGAAGTTGAACTTTGTACCCAACACCTTGACGATGATGTTGGCAGAGTTGACGATAAATGGCTTGGTACTATCCTTCTTGACCTCAAAATACCCTTCACCTTCTATATTGACGATACGGCTATCCACTCCATATCCCTGTGAATATGAAATCCTGGAACCTCCATTAAGCTTCACAATAGAGCCGTCCGGCAAGTTAACACTGGTACTGGAGCCATTAGGGGTGGCAACAACGATATCAGCAAAGGTGTTCTGCAGATTCTTCTGTCCCTGCTGATAAGACAGATAGGTTGCTCCAAACAATATAAGGAGTGAGGCTGCGATACCGCCAATCCACCTATATATATGGTAGAAACGAGGATTCTCTTCCTTCTGATCCTCATCTGTTTCATCTGAATCTTCTGAAATCTTATGCAAGAAACGCTGGTAGGCAGCCTTGTAGTCGTAGCTGTCCAACTCTTCCTGGGTAGTACTGGCTGCCCATATTTCCTTCAGTTCATCAAATGTTTTTTTAGCTTCCTCAGACTGTCGGATTTCGTCTTCAAGAAGAAGGATACCTTCTGAATCGAGATTACCGGTAAAATATCTTATAGCTAATTCTTCAAATTGTATTTTGTTCATATTCTTGATACGTTTTGCTTATTGACGATGTTCTGGTAAAGAAGTGTAGTTAAAAAAATATCTTTTTCAGTTCATTAACAAAAATAAGGATAAAGCTATCAGATAGTGCTCCAGTTTCTCTCGCAATATCTTGAGCGCATTCTTGAGATGATACTTTACTGTATTGACAGAAATGCCTAATTCGTCTGCAATTTCCTTATTTTTCTTGTTTTCCATTCTGCTTTTTATGAACACCTGCCTGCATTCGGCGGGAAGCTCTTCGATCGCCTGGATGACTTTTTCCTCCAGCTCTTTGGAAAGAAGAGTTCCATAAGGAGAATCACCGGCAGTTTGGCTATCCATATAATAACCAGCTTTATCCGATAAGCTAGATATGGGCTTTTCATTTTGGTTTCTCTTGAGCTTAAGCGTGTCAAGACACTTGTTCCTTACTGCCGTTACTAAATAGCTTCTGATGGATTTGGTGATATTCAAACTTTCACGATTTTCCCATATGTGGTAGATAACATCTTCCACAACAGATTCTGCAGAAAATCTATCATGGAGATAGAAATTGGCAAAATGACACAATATGGCATAATGATTCCTGTAAAGGATGCCATAGGCACTCTCATTACCAACTTTCAGTTGTTCATAAAGAATTTGTTCTTCTGAGATCATTACATTTTATTAAATTTGCACACCCAACTTCCGCAACACTTATGTTATTAGTCTATAAATACCAAAACTACAGAAAGCAGCTCGGATTTTTCCATTTCAGAACTTTCACTCACCTTAGTGCTGCAGTTAGAAAACAAGCTAAATTCTGAATGTAGCTGCAAAAATACGAATAAAATCCGGAAATCCCACTCATTTTGGAGAATTATTTTCAATATGATGAAGATAACGCTATCATAGAACTGAACACCCTAATAAATTTATAGTCCCAAACATTTGTTTATCCATAAATAATATCGTATCTTTGCAATCGGGTTTCAAACCCTATCCCAAAAGAGGATCATATTAAAAATCAAACTATATAAAAAACGTCATGAAAAGATTATCAGTTATCGTCTGCCTCTTTATGTTCGCCCTGATGCCTCTTATGGCACAGGTGAAGCAGACTGTTGCCGTGCTCGGCGACTCGTATTCCACATTCGAAGGTTTCATCCCAAAGGGATATGCCACCTGGTACACCACTGCGGTTCAAAAAGCAACCGATGTCAACAAGGTGGAGCAAACCTGGTGGTGGCAGGTTATCAAGGAAGGTGGTTACAAGATGGGCAACATCAATTCTTATTCCGGTTCCACCATCTGCAACACCGGCTACCGCGATGAGGATTACAGCGACCGTTCATTCATCAACCGCACTACCCTGCTGGGCAATCCGGACATCATCTTGATTTGCGGCGGAACGAACGACAGTTGGGCGAATGCCCCTATCGGCAATTACCAGTACAGCAACTGGAAGCGTGCCGACCTCTACTGTTTCCGTCCAGCCCTGGCGAAGTTGCTTTCCGATCTCCGTCAGCGCCATCCGAATGTAGATATCTACTTCATTCTAAATTCTGAGCTGAAGGATGAAATCAACGAGTCAGTAAAAAAGATCTGCAAGACCTATCAGGTTCCGGTCATCGCCCTTCATGACATAGACAAGAAGAACGGTCACCCAACAATCAAGGGAATGAGAAGCCTTGCCGACCAGGTTCTGAAGGTGATTAAGAAATAAAAATAGCAAGCCACTTTCAAAAACACTCTTCACTCTTCACTGGAAGGCCATAAACACCTGTAGTTTAAGAACTTGCACGTGTGAAGAGTTTACGCCACTCTTCACCACTCTTCACGCGGAGCCGCTTACGGAAAATCTGTGGGACATAAAAAAGTGGTTTCAGCCCCCCGACCGAACAGGACGAGCTACCATTTCAATTCCGTGCGCAATCCGAAGGTGAAGAGGGGTGAAGAGTGGTGAAGAGTAGTGCGTAACTCTTCACCTCTCGCACCCCCAGTGTTTATCGGGGTTTAAGCCGATTTGGTGAAGAGTGAAGAGTAAAAAAGCGAGTGGTTGTTTTACCAGCTCCCGACGTATCGTTTTGTGCCTGGCAATGGCAGGTTATTGCCCTGGTAAGGGCAATGTTGTGCCATAGTGAGGCAATAAGCGCTACAAGCCGCTTTACGCCTCATCAGTACCATCATGGCGACCTCTCAGTAACGTCTTTGCACCGTGTAAGTACTATCGCTGTTGCTTGTAAATACTATCATTGTAGCATCGGTTTTACGTAAAAAGTCTTCGGAGTAACCTTTACTTGTTGCCGGAAGAATTAATGTTATAAGCCGGAGAAGCCTATATCTTCAGCCGCACAACAGCTGTTGTGCGCTTGCATAACAGCTGATATGCGCTCGTCCAACACCTGTTGTGCAAGCAGAAATCAGCTGGTGGGCGATGAGTTGTTGGATGACACCATACCCACTTTCAATCTTGAATTATGAAGCATTTGCCTTGATCGTACTAAACAATCAAGGTGCTACAGTACAAAGAATCTTCCTCCTCTAATGATCCATTGTTTTGCTATTGCTTATTCCTCAGCTCTTCTATCAAATCATTTACAATATATGTATCACTCATTAGATGCAAGCCAAGTTCTTTGTCATGTAACATACGGCAAACATCAGAGTCATAGAATATCTGTAAAGCTCTGTCGGTTGATATATGTAACGTATCGGCTAGTTGCTTTATGATACGAGCGATTTTATTCCATAATAAGAAATCCAACATAATTATATCCTTTCATATGATTTGAACTGCAAATACTTATCAACTATCTCTTGGCTTAAAATGCAAATCTGATAATTGGGCTTGTGATAAACCAACTGGCGAAGAGTATGCTCAACATCTGCATAGCCATTGATATAGGCTTCTACTGCATCAATTACACGGTCATCAGCCACTCCCCCTTCAATGATGCCATACCCACTCCAAGGCTGCTTTCCTTTTCTGCTGTCAACAATGAAGTCGAGCCATTCCTTATCGTAAGCATCAAATCGTTTTACCTTGCTGTCTTGTGGTAGAGCGAACTCATAGGTGTTCACTATAGCTTGCTTGGCTCGTCTGATGGTCTTGATACGGACAGCCCATTTGGAAGCTTGTTCAAACAAAGGCGTGAGATAGAAGCCTGGACCGAAATCCAAGTCCTTTCTGCCAATGCTTACTAAAGGCTGCTCAACAATGACATTTGAACCATGATATAATATTTGCTTTTCCATTATTCTTTTCTTTCCCAATTTTTAAGAGCTTCGACCACATCATTCGCCACAGCTTCCCGGCTCTCGGTATGTAGAGTGTCATAGCAATCTTGGATGAGACTCTTGATTAGCCCCACCTTATCCAATCGCTTTCTCATTTCAGACGGCGATATACCCATTTTTTGCGCCGAAGCCTCGATAGCCAACACCGTAAAGGCGAGGCGGTCAAACTCTGGGTCACTTTTCTGCAACAGTTCTCTATCTTCCATTCTTTACAAAATATTGTATTTAAATGCAAATTTATAGATTTTCTCTGATATTCCACTTAATTTCGGAGTTAAATAAAGAAAAATAGCCCGATTTTGCTAATTTCTTTGACAGTATCGGCGAATCGGTACCATCATAGCGCACCAATCGGTACCAAAAAGATGTTAAGTTCTGCTCATGTATAATAATAATAATGCTAGCGGCAAAAATACCGCAACGTACCATTTGCGAGCAACTACACATAACACGTGGTGTACTTAACCGGTACAAGACCTTAGCGGATTCCCAAGGTTTGTCCTATGGCGTGATAGGCCGCATGAATGACGGGGAAATAGAATCTTTCCTCCAGTTGTCCAAACCCATAACAGCCCCATCCTCCCAACGTCAGGTGCTGGACAGGCTGTTGCCTGAATATGTGTCAGACTTGTCGCATAACCGCTACCTCACCATCCAAGCCCTGCACGAATCATACAAGAAGGAGCATCCCGACGGATATGGATACACCCAGTTCAAGAAGTCTATCCGTGAGTATCAGTACTCACACAACCTCAGCTTCCATAACACCTATATCCCTGGGGAAGAGATACAGATTGACTTCGCCGGCGATGCCCTGTGGCTTACCGACCCGAAGACAGGTGAGCTAACCAAGGTTGTCGTCTTGGTCTGTATCCTGCCATACAGCGGCTTGGGATCTGCAAAGGCTATGTACAACGTTTCCATGGAGAACTTCTTCGGTGGTATATCCGATGCCTTCTCTTACTTCGGCGGAACAACTCGCATAGCCAAGAGTGACAATATGCAGCAGTGGGTGAAGAAATACAACCGCTACGAGCCAACATTCAATGATGCATTCCATAAAGGTGCGATTAGAACAATGTCTTCATGTGGTTTTCATCTGTCAAGGCATACCATTTCAATTCCATAAAGGTGCGATTAGAACCTGACCGCAAGGGTATTATGCAGATTATCACCGTATTTCAATTCCATAAAGGTGCGATTAGAACGGAATAAGAAACGATTACGGCTCTACCATTACAAATTTCAATTCCATAAAGGTGCGATTAGAACCGGTGACGTGGGTTTCTTCGCTTTTCTTCTTGCGAATTTCAATTCCATAAAGGTGCGATTAGAACGACTATCTCCCGGAAATCAGCCTACGCAATAAAGATTTCAATTCCATAAAGGTGCGATTAGAACGTGGCAACATCGAGAGCATCAATATGAGTATCTAATTTCAATTCCATAAAGGTGCGATTAGAACATCGAGTAGAAATCACCTACAATGTTGACAAGACGGGATTTCAATTCCATAAAGGTGCGATTAGAACATTTCCTTCGATCCGAGATTTTTTTAGAGATACATATTTCAATTCCATAAAGGTGCGATTAGAACCTCCGCAATACAGAGAAAAATTCACACTTATGAAATTTCAATTCCATAAAGGTGCGATTAGAACCCGGTATCTGTTGCGTAGCTTCAGCCATCGCTATATTTCAATTCCATAAAGGTGCGATTAGAACTCAATCTCTACAAGTCTCAGATTGATGCAGACTTATTTCAATTCCATAAAGGTGCGATTAGAACTCCGAACGGCTTAGGGAAAACGATAGCATGAGCACCGATTTCAATTCCATAAAGGTGCGAATAGAACCTTCAGAGCAGAATCCGGATTGGTTTTCAATCCTATTTCAATTCCATAAAGGTGCGATTAGAACGCTTGCAGGCGTCGCTCATCTCTGATACCCTCGAACATTTCAATTCCATAAAGGTGCGATTAGAACCCTTTTTCCAAGTTAACTTTCTGTTCCCCAAAAGCAATTTCAATTCCATAAAGGTGCGATTAGAACGGAAATCTCTACCTCACGGACATGGACAGGTACATCCATTTCAATTCCATAAAGGTGCGATTAGAACGTACTACCTCGCTGACGCAGATAATACCTGTACGATTTCAATTCCATAAAGGTGCGATTAGAACGGACGTGACGGAGGACTGGAGAATACAGAACGCCATTTCAATTCCATAAAGGTGCGATTAGAACCAAGGTAGGTAATCACTTCTATTGGCGATTGGTAATATTTCAATTCCATAAAGGTGCGATTAGAACGCTGCAAAGTTAGACGGATCAGAGGGACATTACCAGATTTCAATTCCATAAAGGTGCGATTAGAACGTACTTTGCTATCCCCGAACATAGGCAGGGTATCTATTTCAATTCCATAAAGGTGCGATTAGAACGGTCGCTCCTCAGCGGTGCCCCTATGCTCTTAAGGTATTTCAATTCCATAAAGGTGCGATTAGAACGGAGATACACGCAGATACGGTGCATCGGTGTTCGTGAATTTCAATTCCATAAAGGTGCGATTAGAACAATTTCTAGTTCAACATAATCTTTTAATTAACTCTAGATTTCAATTCCATAAAGGTGCGATTAGAACAATAAGCATTAAATAGTAATAACCGATCAAAAATATTTCAATTCCATAAAGGTGCGATTAGAACTGGAAGCCCTCACTCCTTATAAGGAGAAGCTTATGAATTTCAATTCCATAAAGGTGCGATTAGAACTTTCTTAGTCCAATCGGCTGCGCTGAATGAAGCATATTTCAATTCCATAAAGGTGCGATTAGAACTACAGTGATGCTGGTATTAATGTAAGTGTAATCAGCGATTTCAATTCCATAAAGGTGCGATTAGAACCTGTCATTGTGTATCTGCCTGCATCAGCTACCTTATTTCAATTCCATAAAGGTGCGATTAGAACTTGAAGGAATTGAGGGCAGAATCATCGGTGTACTATTTCAATTCCATAAAGGTGCGATTAGAACGTTCTTGCAATCTCACCAAAACAATTCAGAAACTTATATTTCAATTCCATAAAGGTGCGATTAGAACTTCTACCAAAGACGCAAGCTTATCGAATAAGTCCTATTTCAATTCCATAAAGGTGCGATTAGAACTTTGGCTACTCTTTGCAAGTCCGCCAATATCAATAAAATTTCAATTCCATAAAGGTGCGATTAGAACTTAGCTGCGGTTGTACCATCAGACTTAACTACTTTAAATTTCAATTCCATAAAGGTGCGATTAGAACTAACTACAAGCACAAAAACAACAGACGTTATTAATTTCAATTCCATAAAGGTGCGATTAGAACCATACAATATAGTATCTTCCCTTATCTTCCTTATATTTCAATTCCATAAAGGTGCGATTAGAACGCCTAAACACGCTGATGATACTTCATACTTTATTGGATTTCAATTCCATAAAGGTGCGATTAGAACCCCGTTAAGTCTTGGGCGTAAATGCCCGAAAAGTCTATGGGTTTGTGGGTGCAAAGATACAAAAAAATCTTCAGAAAAATGTCGATGCCTAAAGATATTTTTTCTGCGGTCTTACGACAACCTGCCTATTTATGGAGGTTTCAATAAGTCAAAGAACACTTTCGGAGGTTTTGCCGAACTCAAAACGGCAAAATAGAACCATATCGACAACTCTTTATAAGAAATTGTCTGTAGATATTCTTTCTTTTCCAAGAATCTGCTTGTTCATATTATATCCCATTTTATTGGTGAAAACTATGACACTATCCTCGGATTCATCAATGATAGCTTTCATCTTCATTTGTAATTCCCGAAGTTTAGCTTCAGATAATTCTCCCTCCAAAACTGAGTTCTGAATCCAACATAAATATTGGCGGCAAAGCTTCAACATTTTGCCTACTCGCTTCTCACCGACATCATAAACAATAATCACATACATATCACCAATACATTTTAAAAGGTTTATATTCTTCTATTCCCAAAATATCTTTCAGTAGCTTATAGCATTCAAGTTTTATAAGATGCTTATAGCTTACATTACGTCCTAAAGAACGATGACGGAATGTCTCATCATAACGTTCTTCCATAGCCTTTACAAAAATCTTCTTTCCCTTTTCGTTCAAAAGACATTTGTTGAGTTTCTTATCAAAATGACTGGTGCTTAAAGCATGCTTATTGAGTACCTTGAAGATGACTCTATCCACGATAATAGGTTTGAAGATCTCGGATATATCCAGACATAACGAAAAACGTCTTTCTCCAGGAGTATGCAGAAAGCTTATCGTGGGATTGAGCTGAGTTTGATGAACAGCTCGGAGAGTTTCGGTATAGCACATCATGTTGCCAAAAGAAATGAGAGCATTTACCTCGTTCTCCGGCGGTTGCTTAGTTCTTGCCCCCATGTTGAAATCATCGAGAATAATATCGAATGCAGCATAATAAGCTTGTCGAATATTTCCCTCAATTCCCATTATCTCATCTACAGCCTTTGCATCTGGCAAAGTATTACTCAATCTCTTAATGGTATCGATAATATCCTGCAAGTCTTTTCCTCTACGATTATAATAGTTGAGGTTCATAACCATATTCCAAGCTGCTCCCTGAATGAATTTACACGCCAATTCTACCCTTTTCTTCTTGTTTTGGTACGCAGATGTTTGTGCCAACAATGCCTTGCCAGAAAGAAGACTTTCCCTTGGCATAAAGCTTCCGGTATAGTTCTCATAATAGTCGAAGAAGTGGACAGGAATACCTTTCTGTCCCAAAAAGTTGAACAAAGCACTATTTGCCCGCAGACTTCCAAAGGCATACAGTTCCGCAACATCCTCAATAGGAATATATCGAGGTTGCTGCTTGATTTCTTCATTATCTTCATTCACGACAACAGGCGTGAACTTCAGCGTATTGTCCCTTCTCTCCATAATGCCTGGATTGAACAGATAAAAACTTCTTTTCATTCTTCTTCCTCCAACTCGTTTATATAACAAAAATCGAAATAACTACAATTCTTACAGATGCCTTTCTTGACTTTAGACGGGCAAACATCTTGAGAGATTATCTTAATAATGTCTTTAGATATAACCTGAATGTTATCTCTATCGACATCTGTCAAGATTACTTCTTTTGTCTTTCTCAAAAGAGGATATTCCAAGATGCCCTTCACGCCATCTATTCCATGTTGCTCGAAAACATACATGTAATATTTGAGCTGCCACTCATGAGCTTTATCCACCTTATTAGATTTCTTTATCTCATGGATGACCTTGTTCTTGGCATCATAGTAATCCACTTTGATACCATCAATCTCCACTTCCTCATACTTTGATGTACGTTGCGGATAACTGGATTCATGCACCAACTTTCCTTCATAGACCAAGTCTGACTCTTGTTCCATATTGATGCCATTGGCAAACAGCCATAGTTTGCGATGGCAAAGCTGGTAATAGTTGAAATGAGTACCTGTTACTATCATAAGTAATTATCCTCTTGAAAATACGAATTATTGTTATCTGTATTAAATTGTAGTCCTAATTCTGATGTATAAGGTATTCTTACAACAAGTTCCTTTTTATGTTCAATGCTATCCTTTACAGGATAAGCAAATGATTTCCATTCTGCTTGCCCACTATAAAAAAGTGATCTGAGACGATTTGTAGACACAGACACCAATAGCGACTCAGCCTTAACAAAAGCATAATCCAAAAGATATTGCTGGTATTCTTCCGACAATGAAATTGGTAATACTTTATATCCATCAAATTGTTTATAGTAATCCTCTTCTTTCTGTTCACTATATTCCAATGGAGCCATTTCTTCTGATATAAATTTTTCAAAAATTCGCTTAGTATCCTCATAATCAATTTTGTCTTCTTCTGCCCAGTCTGGATAAACATAGTCTATATATTTCTGCAAGATATCCTCTTTGATAACGCCATTATTATTTGCCACAATCATATCAAATGCATAAATGGTTCTAGCTATCACCTCTTTGTTTCTATAAATAAAGTGATCCTTCTCGCCAGACTCTCTAAATATGAAGCATGGGCAAATATCTTTCTTACATTTTCGGTTAATTCTACCGAAACGTTGAACAAGTGCATCTATTGGTGCTGGTGACGTAAAAAGCACATCGAAATCAATATCAAGGCTTACTTCTATTGCTTGTGTTCCAACCAACAATCGTATATCTGATTCTTTCAGCAAGAGTTCCTTATCGTTTCTATCTTTTGCACAAAAACGTCCATGAAGCAAGACCTTGTTTTCAGAATCCAATGATTGAAATACATATTGGGCATCGTCTACAGTATTACATACGACAAGTACTTTAAGCCCCTTATCTATGCATTCTTGCATGAAATAAATGTTATCTAACAACGTCCCCTCTTTAAACACTATCTTGTGACGTATAAGCCTCGCATAGAGTTCTTGATTTGCCACAACATTATAGCAAGAGGGTAAAACTTCAAACAACTCTTTTTTCATATATGTTGGCAATGTCGCAGTCATCACATGAACTCGAACGTCCAACTGATTTACTGCAAAATGAAGTAGAACAATAAGTTGAGCAAATGTTCTTGCATCATAGGCATGAATCTCATCTATTATAAAATAAGCTCCACTCCATTCAACAAGTCCTTTTTCAAAGCCATTTAACCCATACAAATGTTTTAACATTTGAAATGGAGTCGTAACTTTAAATGGAGTCACCATTGTTTTGAAATTTTCTGCCATTTTCTTTATGCTAGAACAATCATATGAACTACTCGAAAATTTTGCATCAAGATATTGCAGTAATTTGCTATGCAACAAACCTACCTTGTCCTTCCCAATATCAAAGAAAAGCCGTTCATACATAGCATTGATAGAGGCGGTATAAGGTAAAATATAAAATACTCTTCCCATCCCCCTGCTATGTATCTGTTTCCGCAACCAATTCAGTGCCGCTTCAGTCTTACCTGTACCTGTAGGCGCTGTCAAAATAACATTACCCTCTTTATCACCAGCTAATTTCTGATGATCATAAAATGTAATTCTATCTAAGAAAGCAAAATCACTAGAATCAATACAGTTAATCTTTTGGATTCCTGCAGAGGCTAAATGATCACATTGTTTGAGTGCACCTACTAACAATATGTTTTCTATTGTTTGCTCATGCAGTAATCCTTTTGCGTTTCGGATGTAACTCTTTATAATTTTTTTTAGGTCTATTGGACAATGTGTCTTTTGCTCAATATCATATTGCTTCATCAAATTCCAAACAAAGGGAGAATTCAGCTTTTTACATTCGTCATTGTAATCCAATCCGTCATCTTCTAAGCACCATTCATCTTTTGTATAATTTTTATCAATAAAATCATACAAATCTTTCAAAGATTTATGATGTCCTAAAATAGCCAACAAACCTCCACTACCAAGAATATCTCTACTATCAGAATTTTGTGCAAAATACACAGAAAACATTTCATGACGCTGATGATACCATTCATTGTTCTTTCCCAAAAGATACTTTTGGAATTCAACATGTGATTTGCCTGTATCATGCAAAATGATTGCCGTTCTTAACGCTTTCCAAAATTCCATACCATAGCGCACAGTTATATCAGGAAGAGCTTCTTTTAATTGGCAACAAATATGTAAGCAATCATCTATATGTTGCTCCAGAGAAATCTTTGGCTCTGACTTAGCCAGAACCAAAGATTTCGCATTATTTATAATCTTATTCGCCTCCAAAATTCAATTTGTGAAAATAAATATCAATTTCTTTGTTATCAATCAAATCTGTATAAGCTGTTAACGATGTATCGAAATCATCAGCATCATAATTTATGATAGAGTATGGTTGGGTTCCAATATTCTCACGCGGCAACTCATTCGTAAAGTATTGAGGTAAAGCTTGAATTGTTCCAGGAAGAAAATACCCCCTAAAAGGAACTATTTGTCCTCTTATTTTGGACGCATTTTTCTTCTCATGTAAATCTCGCTCTGATATAGAACATATTGTTGCCAAATCATTGCTTCTACCAAGAAGAAGTTGAAAATATGGCTGTTTGAAATAATCTACTAGTTTTGTTTTCTTGAGATAAACAAATAGTCTACAACCATAAAGGAATTCTCTTCTTAAAACATTTGATTTAACTTCTTTCTTTGGCACTCCATCTTTTGATTCTATTTGATATATAGTTTCTAAATCTTCAGATTTAGACTGATAATCAAAATAGTAACCAATTTCTTCGTTCTTAAAATTCAAATACTTTCCTGCACATGCATTAATCAAACCCAATACCGTACTCAGTGGTGGAACACATAAAGTTGGTTGATACCCTGATATAATATTAGGATATCTGAAACTTGCTGTCCACGATGTTATTTCTATACGATATATTCTCATGCTATCTTATTTGGGATTTTAATTGTTCTGAAAATTTATCTATCGCCGCATTTACTGGCAGATATTCGATTCTATCCTTATAATCATCCGCCAATTCTTTCAGTTCTTTATCATAATCATCAAAGAATCCGCTTCTGCGACCAATAAAAACTTTTCCCATAAAATTTTCCTTGTATTCATTCAAAACTTCTCGCAAGCCTGTGATATTCAATAAAGCCCGTTCATCTCTATCACCACGTGATATTGCGATATGCGAGAAAGGATGATTACCCGTATTCATAGAAGCCAAGACTATAAATTTAGGAGTTACGTCTCCCATATTATTTGTCTGCATTGCTCCACCAGAAATATTTTTTAATGATAGCACAGTATCCACTATTCGTTTCTGACGAATAGCTAATGGAAGACGAACTAACTTACCTGTACCAAATGGATCTGCAATTTCAGATGCACCTTCATTGATTGCTTTTTCCTTTAAGGTCTCTGAAATATTTTTGTATCCAGAGCGATTATAGTCAGAGAAAGTACCAACCATATCTACGTCCAAAGAAAACATACCTTTCATGATTGCACTGTATTCTTGACGAGCATATGGAACAGAATCCCCATTCTGACGTGCCATACTTGACCAATTTGAAACAGGGCGAACAGAAGCAACAGAAATCAAAGCTGAATTTTTTAGTGGAGAGACACGTGTAACAGTTATGTTTCTTGTTTTTTTCTTACCCTTCTCTTCATACTCTTCAGTTGCAGCTCTCATATATCCAAAGATATCATCGTCTGGATATGTCAAAGGATCAGCAGTGGTAAATGCAATATTCTTATCTCTTATTACTGGTGACAACGTCCAGCCAACGTTCTTTTGCAAAGCTTCTCTCCACCAAAATCGCCAAGCCTGCCCTGAAACATAGACAAAATTAAGTCCATTCTTATATATAGACTTAGTCTTTACTGCATTGTCAAAATTTGACATAGTGTCCTTACCTGCATTGTTTAATGCTACTACATCTACATCCAATAGAACATAGCCTTGTACTTTTATATTTTCTTTCATCATAATTAAATAGTTTTTATAATTCTTTGTTATCTTCTATATTTACTTTCTTCTTTAATTTATGCAATCTTTCATAAATTGCTATCAATAAAACATCCCTCATTTCTTTCCAAGAATCGGAATCAGGAAAGAGATATTCAACATAATCTTTGACTGTAACTATAGCCTCTTCATGTTCTCCATCATAATTAGGCTTCACTATATCATTCAAGATAAAACGTCTTAACAAGAATGAGTTCGTTACAGCATTTAGTTTCGTCATAGCCTTTCCAATATTTCTATCATCGTTATTGGCAATAATAAAGTCGGCCATTTGATTAATTTTTTCTATTGTTTCAACTTTCATTTTTCTTATTTTTATAGCGTAAACTTTTACAATGTTAAAATCTAAAATTTCTTTCTTTGAATAAACTAACATTTCTGGTAGAATGGATTTGCCATTTATAAGATTCTTGTAAATCTTATTGTCCCAAAATTTAAATTCATTCTCTGTCACTTTTTTAACTTCTTTTCCTACAATCAAGTTATATTCACCATTTGAAACATACTTTCCGCCTTTTATATAATAATACTGCGAGACAAAATCACACCAATTGTCACAATATTTACTCTTCATTACAAATCGGTAGAAATGCCAAATTGGAAAAGGCAAAGAAATAATCTGCAAATCAGGAGAAGCTCCAAAATTAGTATAAAGATACATTCGTAAGTCACATTGCTTATTCTCCTCAAATTGTATAGTTTTATTTCTTAATACCTCATCTACAAATCTAAATAAAGCAGTACTTGTTGATGCAGATTTCGATTTAAATACTGACGTAGAAATGTTGTTTTTAATTGCTTCCATATTTCGCCTACAAACTAACTCTGCAAAAAATGCTGTAACTTCAGGATTACTACAATTCAACAATGATATACGTCCTTGGAGTTGTTCACAAGCTAATGGTAAAAAAAAGCACCTTATGATAATTTCTTTAGATACCATTATCCCATTTTGAAAATCATGATGAAAGTTTACATATGTACCAGAACCTGTCAAAATAGAATTATTACGTCCGCCAACAAAAACATAACAATATCTTCCTGTTATACGACAAAAGCCTTGCTTGCCGTTTACATTATTAATAAGAGATTGGTAATATTTTAACGTTTCTACTTTTTCTTTCCCTTTAAAAGCTGTTTGGGTAATAGGGGAATTTAAAAAGAAAGCATGAACTTTACGTCCCCATTTATTCACATAAATACTTGCAGCTTTCTCTATTAAATCCATCAAATTTGCATCAGGATAGTAATGAGAAAACTCTTCTAAAGCATAGCCTCCAGCATCAACAAACGGATCACCTGTGGGCTTAAAAAGCCATTCATAATCAATATTTTCTATATCTTGTTTCATAAGTCTATTCCTTAATTTGTTATAAATCCAAACCCCTGCGAACATTGTTCTCCAACTCCTCCTTCATAAGCAATCTTCATCAACTCTAAAGGTGCTTTCATGCGGAAAGAGCAGAGATATCCACGTACTCTTGATTCGTAAGGAGTATTGGCTTTTATCGTTATCAACTTCGACTTGACCTTATTGTCTGTCAATTCGAATGAAAACTCCTTGTCATTCATATCAAATGGTTGCCCATGAATGCTCTCAAACCTTGCCAACAGTCCCTTTAGTATGCCTTGGGCAAACTTAGGATTGTCAGGAGATAAGTACTGTATTTTGTTGTCCTCATGCTGCTTAGCACAAATAGGAGACAAGGCTTGGAAAGTCATAACTTCGGACAAAGGCGGCATGGGCATAGCTTCTACTCCAACAACATCAAATGCAACTTGATATTTTCTATTGCCAATGGTAAAACTTTGATGAGCAAATATTCCTTGAATGAACTCCATGGTGCTTTTCTCTGGAATGAAACTAATGTACCAAGTAGCTCTTTCACCCATGATATTAAGACATCCTTCTTTCGGCAAAGGTCTTACCTTTTCAAAGATAAAAGGCGAATAGCAAAATAGCTTAAATCTCTTGCTTCCATTCAATTGATAACCATTTTCATGGAGCCATGATGAATATTGCGTATCAGCTTGCGCCAATATGCGATAAATGACTGCAGACTGCTCATACTGATAATTAAAGGGCAGCAAGTCACCATATTTTCTATCTATCTTCAAGGTTATTTTAAATTTCATAAATATTTGTTTTATGCACACAAAGTTAATAAAAAAACTTATACGTTGTTATTTTCTTTAAGAATTATTATACTAATATTTCATTTTATCCTATCGAAATGCCAGTTTAGCAAGAAAACAACAAACACCGACATTACCCTTATCTTCATGCCTTAGAATACCCACTTTTTGCATCACCGCCAAATTTCTTTTTACCACCCTTGATGTCTCCGACATGGTTACCGACAAAGTCTCCGACATTTATTGTCGGTAACGAACTCCCCATAAAACGATAACATATTGGTTTTCAATTATTTTTCTTTCCGACATATTACCGACATGTCTCCGACATTTTTCTCCGACATTTACATCGGCATTACCGCCACTATTACCGCCACATTACCGCCAAAACAATATTTGCACCGACATTTTACACCGACATTTACACCGACATTTACACCGACAAAATAGCATCAACCTTCAGCGTTCACAGACCAGCGCTAAATTGATAACTTTCCCAAAATTATCCCAAAAGGGAAAGAACAAAGAAGATTTAAGGAGAAACGGGGATTATACATTATTATATATAGGAATTCTTTGGGAAAATAGTGGGCATAATATTATTGAATATCAACAACTTAAAAGTTTCATTGTGCAAGTTGTGGCTATTTCATTGTGCAAGTTGAGGCATTTTCATTGTGCAAGTTGAGGCATTTTCATTATGCAAGTTGAGGATTTCTCATAAAAAATGGTGTTCCATTCCTCAAAATGAAACACCATTAATCTAATCATATCAGATAATCGAATTTCGCAATTAGTTGCTATAAGCACTCTCACCATGCTCGTAGATGTCGAGACCTTCCTCCTCTACTCGCTTGTCAACACGTACACCTACAGTCTTATCTACTACCTTGAAGATAATATAGGTAACTACGATGCTGTAGATGATGCTCACCACGGTAGCTACCACCTGAATCCAGAGTTGATGCCAGTCGCCATAGAGAGCACCCTGCACACCCTCGGCTCCAGTTACGTATCTTGTAGCGAAGACACCGGTGAGGACAGATCCCAGGATACCGCCCATACCATGCACACCAAAGGCATCGAGGGCATCATCATACTTGAACTTCTCCTTCACTACGGCTACCATGAAGAAGCAGACGATGGTGGAAATGATACCGATGCAGAAGGCACCTAAAATATCCGTACTACCGGCCGCAGGAGTGATGGCTACCAAACCGGCTACGGCACCGGTACAAGCACCCACCGTGGTTGGCTTCTTGTTGACAATCCAGTCGATGAGCATCCAGGTGGTGGCTGCTGCAGCTGTTGCGATATGAGTTACGAGGAAGGCATTGGCTGCCAGACCATCAGCAGCCAGACCACTACCGGCATTGAAACCGAACCATCCCAGCCAAAGGAACGACATTCCCATGAACACGAAGGTGATGTTGTGAGGTGTGATAGGATGACCCGCACGGTAATCATCACGCTTGCCTACACAGAGTGCCATGACCAAAGCGGCTACACCGGCATTGATATGTACCACGGTACCACCCGCAAAGTCGATGGCTCCCATCTGCTGCAGGAAACCGCCGCCCCATACCCAGTGGGCCATAGGGAGATAAGCGATGATGACCCAGAGAACGGTGAAAAGTACATAACCGCTGAACTTGACACGCTCGGCGAATGCACCGAGAATCAAGGCTGGAGTAATCAGGGCAAACATGCACTGGAACATCACGAAAGTGAGCTCAGGAATACCCGTTGGCATGATGGCATCCAAGCCGATGCCGTGGAGGAAGCACTTATCGAAACCTCCGATGATGCAAGCCAAAGGGTTGCCGCTATCCGCATATTCTGTAGAGAAAGCCCAGGAATATCCGAAGGCCACCCATATCAAACTGACTACTGCCACGATGAATACCGTCTGCATCAGGATGCTGAGGATATTCTTCTGGCGCACCAAGCCACCGTAAAAAAGTGCAATACCTGGGATTGACATCAAGAGCACCAAGATGGTTGCCATGATCATCCACGCTGTGTTACCCGTATCAAGAGTTGTCAACAATAAACTGCTCATATATATATCTTATAGTTAAATTAGAATACAATATTATATAAAAGTCTCTCTACTCCTCTTTCTCAGCATTATACAATGCGATATCCCCTCGTTCGCCTGTTCTGATTCTGACGGTATCCAGTACAGGAATCACGAAGATTCTGCCATCTCCCACTTCGCCAGTCTGTGCAGCTCCCTGGATGGCAGCGATGGTTGGCTCCACATTCTTATCACGAACCACAATATTCAAAAGTACACGTTCGATGCTGCTGGTATCGTACATCACACCACGATAAATGCGAGCCTGGCGCATTTTTCCTTCACCCCTTACATTATAATAAGAGAACCACTCGATGTCGGCAGCCAAAAGCGCCTTCTTGACATCCTCGAATCTAGACTTACGGATAATTGCCTCAATCTTCTTCATAATCCTTTAATAATTAATAATGTGTTAATACTTCTATTGATTGTCTCTCTAACGAGAACTGACTTTCATTGATTGTCACTCAAATCAAGCCATTCTTTTACATATTGTTCGTTTTCGGCTGCAAAATTAATACATTTTGCCAGTATTTCAAATATATTAAAAGCATTTTGTTTCTACTTTTTAATCGATATTATAAATTTATCCTGCTATAGCGCATTCTTCTTACAATTTGTCACACATCTATCTTTTTTGCATCACAAATTGTAAGACATCTAAAATTATTTATCATTTACTGCATGTTTTTTCTTTGATATTTCAACAAATAGTCGTACCTTTGCAACCGAAATCAAACAAATAGTCATCGAAATATCCGAAAGACTAGCAAAAAGTCAAGCCTCGAAAGAGACGAGACAAAGAGAATGTCAAATCTCGAAAGAGACGAGACGGGAGAGATAGAACAGAAGAGTATTCAAACTTAAAGGACAACGCAAAATGAAAGAAACAGTTCATTTCACAAAAATGCAGGGAGCGGGTAACGACTACATCTATGTAGATACCCAGCTGTACGACATCCCCGACCCAGAAAAGGCAGCCATAGCCTGGAGTGCTTACCACACAGGAATAGGAAGCGATGGACTGGTTCTCATCGGAAAACCGCAGGATGGCAGAAGAGCCGACTACTCGATGCGCATCTTCAACGCCGATGGTTCTGAAGCGATGATGTGCGGCAACGCTAGCCGATGCATCGGAAAGTACCTTTATGAAAAAGGACTGACCCGAAAGGAAACCATCCGACTGGAGACGCTATCAGGCATCAAGATATTGAAATTGCATCTTCAGGATAACAAGAAAGTTGTGGATTCTGTAACAGTGGATATGCTGAAACCAAGATTGGAAAATCCAGAGCAGTTTATCGGTCCTTCAGTACTCGAAGCCGACGGAAGAATCTTCGAAGGCACTTACGTTTGCATGGGCAATCCACATTTCGTTACCTTCGTGGATGACATCGACTCCATCGACATTGCCCACTATGGCAAGATACTGGAAAGAGACCAGGCTTTTCCGCAGCGCTGCAACATCGAATTCGCGCAGGTTACTGATTCTGACATCATAAGAACACGAGTTTGGGAAAGGGGAAGCGGAATTACGATGGCTTGCGGAACAGGGGCTTGTGCCACTGCTGTAGCCGCAGCCCTGACCAAGCGTGCTGGCAGAAAAAGCAGCATCGTGATGGATGGCGGAACGCTGGAAATAGAATACAGCGAGGCAGACGACCATGTCTATATGACGGGACCTGCCGCCTTCGTCTTCGAAGGAGAAATTGAATTATAAATTAAGAGCAAACTTAAATAACAAAGGTTGATAAAAAGACCGCAATAAAGGAGAACAAAAATATGGCATTAGTTAATGAACATTTCCTGAAGTTGGCTAGCAATTACTTGTTTGCCGACATCGCAAAGAAGGTAAACGCTTACAAGATTGCCCACCCGAAACAACGAGTTATCAGTCTGGGCATCGGTGATGTAACCCAGCCCCTCTGCCCTGCCGTCATCGAGGCGATGCACAAGGCAGTGGATGAGATGGCCGTACAGGCTTCCTTCCGAGGCTACGGTCCGGAGCGAGGCTACGACTTCCTCCGTGAGGCTATCATCAAGAACGACTTCCTGCCTCGCGGCATTCATCTGGATGCCAACGAGGTATTCGTAAACGACGGAGCCAAGAGCGACACAGGAAATATCCAGGAGATTTTGAGATGGGATAACAACATCGGCGTCACCGACCCGATTTATCCAGTATATATCGACTCTAACGTGATGATTGGCAGAGCGGGAGTCTTTGAGAACGGCAAGTGGAGCAATGTAACCTATATGCCATGTGATGAGAGCGACGACTTCATCCCTCAGATTCCAGACCACCGTGTGGATATGATTTATCTCTGTTATCCAAACAACCCAACAGGTACGGTCATCTCGAAGGAGGAACTCAGAAAATGGGTTAACTACGCTATCAAGAACGAGAGCATCATCCTATACGATGCTGCCTACGAAGCATACATCACCGACCCGGAAATTCCTCATTCTATCTACGAGATTCGTGGAGCCAGAAAGGTGGCGATAGAATTCCACAGTTATTCAAAGACTGCCGGATTCACCGGTGTGCGTTGTGGTTACACCATCGTTCCTAAAGAGTTGAAGGCAAAGACATTGACCGGTGAGGAAGTGGCATTGAATCCTATCTGGGACCGCCGCCAGTGCACCAAATTCAATGGTACCAGCTATATCAGCCAGCGTGCTGCCGAAGCCATCTACACCCCTGAGGGTAAGGAGCAGGTGAAGGCAACCATCAATTACTATATGGAGAACGCCCACTTTATGAGAGCGGAACTTCAGAAACTCGGACTGAGAGTATATGGTGGCGAGAATGCTCCATATCTCTGGGTGAAGACTCCTAACGATACACCAAGCTGGAAGTTCTTCGAGGAAATGCTCTATGGCGCAAGCGTAGTCTGCACCCCAGGTGTCGGCTTCGGTCCTTCGGGCGAAGGCTACATCCGTCTTACTGCCTTCGGTGAGCACGAGGACTGCAAGGAGGCCATGGAGAGAATCGCCAAATGGCTGGGAAAATAAAACTTCCACAGATAATACGAATTAAAAATATAGAATATCAGAAAATTTAAATTATATAAGGTATGAGCAACTTAAGATTTGAAGCTGTTTCAGAGGCTTCCAAGAGAAAGCCTGTTGAGGTAACCGCTCCTAGCGAGCGACCAAGTGAATTCTTCGGAAAGAAGGTATTCAACCGACAGAAGATGTACAAGTATCTCCCTGCAGATGTCTATGAGAAACTGGTAGATGTCATCGACAACGGAGCTCGTCTCGACCGTAACATCGCCAACGCCGTAGCCAAAGGCATCAAGCAGTGGGCTGACGAGAATGGCGTAACCCACTACACCCACTGGTTCCAGCCACTGACAGAAGGTACTGCCGAGAAGCACGATGCCTTCATCGAGCATGACGGCAAGGGTGGTATGATCGAAGAATTTTCAGGCAAGTTGCTCGTTCAGCAGGAGCCTGATGCTTCTTCATTCCCTTCTGGCGGTATCCGCTCTACCTTCGAGGCTCGCGGTTATTCTGCATGGGATCCAACATCGCCTGTATTCATCATCGATGATACACTCTGTATCCCTACCGTCTTCATCTCTTATACAGGTGAGGCTCTCGACTATAAAGCTCCATTACTCCGTTCATTGCACGCTGTAAACGTAGCAGCAACAGAGGTTTGCCACTACTTCAACCCTGATGTAAAGAAAGTTATTTCCAATCTCGGTTGGGAGCAGGAGTACTTCCTGGTAGATGAAAGCTTGTATGCTGCACGTCCTGACCTGATGTTGACAGGCCGCACCCTGATGGGTCATGATTCAGCCAAGAACCAGCAGATGGACGACCACTACTTCGGCGCCATCCCTGAGCGTGTTCAGGCATTCATGAAGGATTTGGAAATCCAGGCTCTTGAGCTCGGTATTCCTTGCAAGACCCGCCACAACGAGGTAGCACCAAACCAGTTTGAGTTGGCACCTATCTTCGAGGAGACCAACCTTGCCGTTGACCACAACATGCTCCTGATGAGCTTGATGAAGAAGGTAGCTCGCCATCATGGTTTCCGCGTACTTCTCCATGAGAAGCCATTCGCAGGCATCAACGGTTCCGGTAAGCACAACAACTGGAGTCTCGCTACAGATACAGGCATTCTGCTCCATGGTCCTGGCAAGACACCTGAGGATAACCTCCGCTTCGTAGTCTTCATCACAGAGACTTTGATGGGTGTATATAAGCACAATGGCTTGCTCAAGGCTTCTATCATGAGCGCTACCAATGCTCATCGTCTGGGCGCCAACGAGGCACCTCCAGCAATCATCTCTTCATTCCTCGGCAAGCAGTTGACCGACCTTCTCGAGCACATTGAGAAAGCCGACAAGAAGGATCTCTTCACCGTGGCTGGCAAGCAGGGCATGAAGTTGGATATCCCTGAGATTCCTGAGTTGATGATTGATAACACCGACCGTAACCGTACTTCTCCATTCGCCTTCACCGGTAACCGTTTCGAATTCCGTGCCGTAGGTTCTGAGGCTAACTGTGCATCTGCAATGATCGTATTGAACACCGCTGTAGCCGAGGCTTTGACCGACTTCAAGAAGCGTGTGGATGAGTTGATTGCCAAGGGTGAGGATAAGACATCTGCCATCATCGATATCGTTCGTCAGGATTTGAAGACCTGCAAGCCTATCCGTTTCGACGGCAATGGTTACTCAGATGAATGGGTAGAGGAAGCTGCCAAGCGTGGTCTGGACTGCGAGAAGAGCTGTCCAAAGATTTTCGAGCGTTATCTCGACCCTGCGTCTATCAAGATGTTCGAGGATATGGGTGTCATGAAGAAGAACGAGTTGGAAGCTCGTAACGAGGTGAAATGGGAGACCTACACCAAGAAGATTCAGATTGAGGCTCGTGTGATGGGCGACTTGAGCATGAACCACATCATCCCTGTGGCTACTCACTATCAGAGTCAGTTGGCTAAGAATGTAGAAAACATGATTGACATCTTCGGTGACGAGGAAGGCAAGAAGTTGACTGCCCGCAACATCAATATCATCAAGAAGATTGCCGAGCGCACTCAGATTATCGAGACCGGTGTTGAGGAGTTGGTTAATGCCCGCAAGGTTGCCAACAAGATTGAGAATGAGCACGATAAGGCTATTGCTTATCATGATACAGTAGCTCCAAAGATGGAGGAGATCCGTTATCAGATTGACAAGTTGGAGTTGACTGTAGCCGATGAGCTCTGGACATTGCCTAAGTATCGTGAGCTTCTCTTCATCAGATAACAAGCAATTTTCTGGTTTAATTATAAGTTATATTTTCGTTTAAGAAAAAGAAAACGCAAAAGCTCTAAAAGAGCTACTCTTCATCAGATATAACAAAGAACGATCAATCTATTTCTTTTATTGGTTGTTTAAGTTTGCGCGGAGTGTGGTTGTGAAATCACGCTCCGCTTTTTTTCTCCAAAAAGCCTACACCTAAGTACACTCTGTATTTAGGAAATACTACCTGCCTCGGTATCAGAATCTAATCATACATATTTCTCCATCAACACAAAGGTGATGAAGCCCAGGAGAAGAGCGTAAGTGGCTTGCTTCTGAAAACCGTGGGCATGGGTTTCGGGAATCATCTCATCGCTCGTTACATAAAGCATGGCGCCACCGGCAAAACCCAGCATCACGGGGAGGAAGGTGGAAGAGGCAGAACCCAAACCGAAACCTAACAGGATGCCTGCCACTTCGAGCAGGGCGATGAAGATGGAAATGAAGAAGGTGCGGGTCGCAGAAACACCAGCCATCATCAAGGGAGCAATGATCACCATTCCCTCAGGGATGTTCTGTAGTGCGATGCCTAAAGAAACACCCCACTCCGTTGCACCTTCCGATGAACAGACACTCACTCCTGCCGCCATGCCTTCAGGCAGTTTGTGCAGGGCTATCGCCATCACGAAAAGCATCACATGGCTGAGTCGGGCATTGTTGCGATGCTCCTCGGGATCTAGTCCCGTAATATGATGAAGATGGGGAGTTACCAGATCTAGCACATTCAGAAACAAGGCTCCTGCCATTACTCCGATTACTACCAGCCACCAAAGTCCAGTCTGTTCGAAGGCTGGCACTATCAGTCCCAGCGTGGAAGCCGCCAGCATGATTCCGGCACAATATCCCAATACGGCGTCATTCCATTTATGAGGTAACTCCTTGACAAAGAATCCCAAGATGGCACCTATAATGGTGGCACCGCACAGTCCGGCAGCACTTATCAATACGTTTGTCATTGTTATTTTACTTTTTATCTTAATCCGTAAATATATCGAAGTTATCCTATCAAATATGTAAGATGCAGATATATGATAGAAGATAAAAAGCATGGACAACCCTCACGGTCATCCATGCCCATCTATTTTCGTATCTGATCTATTCTATTTAATTGTGTTCTGTCATGGTGAAATTGATGCACTTCAATTTCGTATATTCATTCCTATTTCAACTTCTTGTAACCGTAAGATGCGTTATTGCCCAACTGCTCTTCGATGCGGATAAGCTGGTTGTACTTAGCCATACGGTCGGTACGGCTCATAGAACCCGTCTTAATCTGACCAGAGTTAGTTGCTACGGCAATATCAGCAATTGTAGTATCCTCGGTTTCACCAGAACGATGGGAAGTAACGGTGGTGTAACCATGACGGTGAGCCATCTCGATAGCATCCAGTGTCTCGGTGAGAGAACCAATCTGGTTTACCTTGATGAGGATAGAGTTAGCTGCACCCATCTTGATACCCTTCTCCAGGAACTTCACGTTGGTAACAAAGAGGTCGTCACCTACCAACTGGCAGCGGTCGCCGATGGCAGCGGTCAACTTCACCCAGTTGTCCCAATCGTTCTCATCAAGACCATCCTCGATAGAATCAATAGGATATTTGGTAATCAGCTCCTCCAGGAACTTGATCTGCTCAGCAGCAGTCAGTTTCTTTCCATTAGGATCCTTCTTCTTGCCATCCTTCAACTGGCGGTAATCGTAGAACCACTCACCATTCTCCTGAACGGCAAACTCGCTGGCAGCACAGTCCATGGCAATCTTCACGTCCTTACCTGGCTCATAACCGGCATCCTTGATAGCCTGGCAGATGCTGTCGAGTGCATCCTCAATACCATCGAGTGCTGGAGCAAAACCGCCCTCATCGCCCACAGCGGTAGAAAGTCCGCGGCTCTTCAGGAGCTTAGCCAAAGCATGGAACACCTCTGCACCCATACGGATGGCCTCTTTCTCGGAAGGAGCACCCACAGGACGGATCATGAACTCCTGGAAGGCGATAGGCGCATCAGAGTGAGCACCACCATTGATGATGTTCATCATAGGAACAGGAAGGGTGTAAGTATTGCAACCGCCAATGTAGCGATACAATGGAATGTGGAGATACTCAGCAGCAGCATGAGCCACAGCCAGAGAAACACCGAGGATGGCATTGGCACCCAGATTAGACTTGGTCTTGGTACCGTCGAGTTCCAACATCTTATAATCGATGGCACGCTGCTCCAAGGCAGAGAAGCCAACCAAAGCAGGAGCAATTACCTGATTCACGTTTTCAACTGCCTTCAACACACCCTTGCCGCCATAGCGGTTCTTGTCGCCATCACGAAGTTCCAAAGCCTCGTTCTCGCCAGTGGATGCACCAGAAGGAACCGATGCACGACCTACGACACCTGACTTCAAAGAAACTTCAACCTCTACTGTAGGATTGCCACGAGAATCCAAGATTTCTCTTGCATGAACATTTTCGATAATCATAATACTATAATACTTTTAATTACATTAAACATTTTTTCCGAGTGCAAATTTAGATATTATCTGATAAACCACCAAATTTCGGGCATCATCAAAACTAGGTATTTGCCAAGAAATACCTACTTATAAGTATGCAGTAAATCACCATTTATCACTTCCCCATCATTTTTCCGATGATTTCCTCGAAATCTTCCTTCTGCATAGCACCCATCTGTATAGTAGGCTTACCTTTCATCGGGATGAAGAGGAAGGTAGGGATACTGCGGATGCCGAAGACGGAAGCCAGTTCGGATTCCTGGTCGATATCCACCTTATAGAAATCTATCTTGCCGGCATATTTCCCGGCAAGAGATTCTACCACGGGAGCCATCATCTTACAAGGACCACACCAAGTGGTGTAGAAATCGATGACGGCAGGACGGGAGCCTGCAAACACCCACTCTTCGGGATGAGACTCGTAATCCATAATCTTCTTTCTGAAATCGGAAGCCGTAAGCACCTGCACCTTTCCAGCAGAAGCAGACTGATTACTACTGCCAGCTACTGACTGATCTGCCTTCTCTGCCCCAGCCTTACTCTCTGATTCAACACGAGAAGGCAGTCCCTTTGAGCTGCCTTCCTGTTTCTTGTTATTTTGCGAACATCCCATAAAGGCTAAAGCCATCATGGCATATAAACAAACATTTTTCTTCATCTAATCATTCTTTAAAATCAATAAGCCAAATCGATTGCAACAGGATATACTCGATATGGGTCAAAGTATTCCGCACAACTGTTCACCATTGCCTGCAAATCTGCCTTGGCAATACCGTGGAATACCTGCTTGCCGTTTACCGTGATGGTTACAGGCTCATTGAGGTTGACCAACTGGTTATTGAGATAAACTCTCAACTTACCACCAGTGGCAGGAGAATAGCTGCGGTTGAACTTCAGATCGATTCCCCACTGCTTATCCTTCAAGATAGTGGTGTAATCCACATTGCTCACCTTGATGGAAACCACGTTCTTGTCGATATCCATCTCGTAGTAGGTTCTAGACTCTGATGGGCGAGTCAGCACCTGCAGGTTGTAGAAACCGGAACGATGTCTGCCATCCATCTCGAAATCCTCCCAGAGCACGGTCTTAGGATATGGATTGCGCACAAACTGCTTGAGCCAAGGAGTAGTCAGACCATAGGTGATATGATGCTGCATACCCGGCAAAAGCTGGATGCGATGACGGAAGATTGGAGTCTTATCTACAGACAATGGGCGAGCCAACTGCGCAGAATCGAAAGCCACCTGGGTGTACCAGGTCAGGTCGTTGCGATAGAAACCGGTATCATCAGCACCCGTGAGGAAAGAGAAGCCGATATTGGCACAGTTTTCCACAGGCGCATTCTTCAAAGGTTCGCCACCTGCCATCGGACCCGCTGCAGCCCAATAGTCGGCATAGAAGGACGCAAGACGTTGGCTGCCATAACCACCTTCGCTGATACCGAATACATAGAGACGGTTGGCATCCACCTCATTTTTTACCAGGTTCTGGCGAATCAGCTTCTCGAAAGCATACTGCTTGGAAAGATGCCACCAGCGATAATATTCACCCTCGTTAGGAATCTGAGGAATGAAATAGATGGAAGGAGAATCCTGGAAGCTCAGACCGAGCTTGATACCATTCGACCACTCATGGTCCTTAGGTCCCGATCCGTGAACATACAGGAAGAGAGGGAACTTACCATCGGCAGCTACTCCCTTCTTACCATAATAATAAGGCATCACCGCATTTGGCTCCAGACACTGAGGCAGATTCCAGGAGCTGCTTTTTGCCAATGTCAGATCTTCAGGTTCTATGAGCTTTTCTTCCTGCAGGTTCTTGTTGGCATCGCACCAGGCTGTCCATACCATCTTCTGGTAGTTGGCAATATCCTTGCCGTCGATAGCAGCCTGAAGCTTGGTGTCATAAGGTGTGTTTTTAGAGAATTCCGCCTTACCATCTTTCTCCAATGCTTTCTGCTGCGCTTTGAGCGACTGTAGGAAATAGGCATTCACCTTTTTCTGCAATCCCTGTGACTGCGCCATGGTCTGGGTTGAGTAGCTTAGTGAGGCAAGCGCCATCACCATGTAAATCATTTTTTTCATTTCGTACTATATATTTATTTAATTACTAGTCTTTCAAAGAATAGGTAACCGTAGTCACTACCCTCACCTTTTTAATATAAGGTGTATTGGAATCTCTATCCTCTATCGAGAACTGCCCTTGGTCAGCGTTCATGATCTTATCAATCTTGCTCTTGCTGTTTTCGGCAAACTGAGCAGCAGTCTTCTCTGCATTCTCAATTGCCTCCTGCATCATCTTCGGCTTCATCTCGCGGAAAGCCACATACTCGTACTTCACCGGATTCTCGTAGCCACCATCCACGATGGCCACACCTTTCTGAAGCAGGTCACCCTGCCGGGCGATGATACCACGAACCACCTTCACATTCCGGGAAGTCACGGTGATGATCGACGTGATGTTGTAACGGTAAGGCTGACGGTTTTCGCCATATCGCTCAGCATTGAGGTCGATGACCACAGGGGCATTGACATTGATTTCACTTGCCTTCACACCATTTGCCAGCAGGAACTGGCGGATGGTGCTGGTGGTAGCGTTGATTTTCTTATAGAGTTGCGGCAAGTCGTTGCCAATCTCCTTGGAAACGATAGGCCATGTCACCTTATCAGCCTCAACTTCCTTTTCTGCCAATCCTTTCACCACTACTTTGCGGTCTTTGGCAATCACACTTTCAAGTCCAGACTTGACACAAAATCCAAGCACGATAATGCCTATGGCTAAAATCACTGCTTGCTTGATACCTGTATTGACATTCATAATAAGTCCTCCATTTATTAAGTTTAAAACGCTTACGAGGGCAAAGATAAGCAAAAAGATGATAGCTGCCATCTTTTTTAATCTTTTTTATGTTCTAATCTTAACCAGGCAAGAAAGATATGTTAAATCTTCTATACAAACGATACAACCTATTGATTTTTTCACTATCTTTATCCCGTTAAAATGATGTATAACCTCTAAAACCACAACATCATGAAGATAGGTATTCCAAAAGAAATCAAGAATAATGAGAATCGTGTGGGAATGACTCCTGCTGGTGTAGCTGAATTCATTCGACATGGACACGAAGTGATGGTACAGCATACCGCTGGCGAGAACAGTGGTTTTGCTGATGAAGAGTATGTGAAGGTAGGAGCCAGGATCCTGCCCGACATCCAGAGTGTGTATCGCGAGGCTGAGATGATTATCAAGGTGAAAGAACCTATCGCCGAGGAATATCCACTCATCCATCAGGATCAGCTTGTTTTTACTTACTTCCATTTTGCCTGCGACAGAGAGCTCACCGATGCCATGATCAAGAGCGGTGCAGTCTGTCTGGCTTACGAGACGGTAGAAACCGACAACCATCATCTGCCACTGCTCATTCCGATGAGTGAGGTAGCAGGAAGAATGGCGATTATCAATGGTGCCTACTATCTGCAGAAGACCAAGGGCGGCAAGGGTAAGCTGATCAGCGGTGTGCCGGGCGTGAACCGTGCGAAGGTTCTCGTTCTAGGCGGTGGAACCGTGGGAGAAGCTGCAGCAAGAATGGCAACAGGATTAGGCGCTGATGTGTGGATTACCGATATCAGTTTGCCTCGTCTTCGCCAGTTGGAGATGGAATTGCCAATCAATGCGCACACCCTCTATTCCAACGAGCACAATATCCGAAAGGAATTGGCTGATGTTGATATCGTAGTAGGCAGTGTACTCGTTCCGGGTGACAAGGCTCCACACCTGATTACCAGGGACATGCTGAAGCTGATGGAACCAGGCACCATACTGGTGGATGTGGCTATCGACCAGGGAGGATGCTTCGAGACCTCTCATCCAACCACCCATTCCGATCCGACATTCATGGTAGATGGCATCGTGCATTATGCCGTAGCCAACATTCCGGGAGCCGTGCCTCATACCTCTACCATCGCCCTGACCAATGCCACCCTGAAGTATGCCCTCGCTCTTGCCGATAAGGGATGGCGAAAGGCGTGCAAGGAAGACAAGGCTTTGTATCGGGGATTGAACATCGTGAATGGCAAGGTAGTATTCAAGGCGGTTGCCGATGTCTTCGGACTGGAATACGAAGAGATGGTATTATAGGAGATCGCATTATAAATTCATGAAACATAACTTTTAAGCCCATCGGATCCGATGGGCTTAGAAGTTATGATGTTTTTTGTGTGCCTTTCCAATGATAAAGATAGACTCGTGGGCAGCGATTCCGCAAGGGAATATTCAAAAATTTTAAAACATATTAATAACAAATGGATTACAACATGATTGGGACCGCATGGTCGTTACTACCTCCTATCGTCGCCATCGCTCTGGCGCTGAAGACGAAGGAGGTCTATTCTTCTCTTTTTATCGGTATCATTCTGGGTGCCGTTCAATATTGCATTTCGATGGGAACAGGTTTCGACGGATTCCTCGTTCATCTGACCAACCACACCGTAGGCGAAGGCGATGATGCCAAGGCATACGGTTTGATACATTGCCTTTCCGACCCTTGGAACGTGGGCATCCTGGTATTCCTGGTGGTTCTGGGCAGCATCGTATCACTGATGAACAAGGCGGGTGGTTCTGCGGCTTTCGGCCGATGGGCTTCCAAGCACGTGAAGTCGAAGATTGGTGTGCAGGTAGCCACCATTCTGCTCGGTATTCTGATATTCATCGATGATTACTTCAACTGCCTTACCGTGGGTTCGGTGATGCGCCCTATCGCAGTGCGCAACGGCGTAACCAAGGAGAAACTGGCTTATCTCATCGACTCCACAGCAGCTCCTGTCTGCATCATCTCCCCAATCTCCAGTTGGGCAGCAGCAGTATCAGGCTTCGTATCGGGAGGCGAGAATGGACTGGCACTTTTCTGCAAGGCGATACCCTACAATTTCTACGCATTCTTCACCATCCTCTTTATGTTTGGCATCGTGATCTTGGGCTTCGACTTCAAGGCGATGAGCAAGTATGATGCAAGACTGAAGGAATGGTATGAGCGCACCAACGGAGGAAAGCTCGACGAGGTGAGCGATACCAAGCTGCAGATTGTGGAGCATGGTGTGGGAGCGAAGCAGGAAGAATCATCCAAGAGCAAAGGCTCTGTGAGCGATCTTGTGATTCCAATCATTATGTTGATTATCTTCTGTATGGCAGGTATGGTTTATTCGGGAGGTTTCTTCGATGCCAGCAATGCCAACTATATGAACTTCGTTGACTCCTTTGCAGGCAGCAATGCCTCTATCGGTTTGGTGCTTGGTTCATTGGCAGCCCTGATTCTGACCATTCTGATGTTTACGGTTCGCAAGACCTTGCCATTCGATGAAGCGATGAGTAGTCTGATCAAGGGATTCGAAGCAATGGTACCAGCCATTCTGATTCTTACCCTGGCATGGACTCTGAAGAGCATGACCGACTCGCTGGGGGCGGCAGAATATGTATCCACCGTAGTGGCAAGCAGCGCTTCTGAACTCCAGATGCTCCTGCCAGCCATCATCTTCCTGGTTGCAGCCTTCCTGGCATTTGCCACAGGTACATCCTGGGGAACCTTCGGTATTCTGATTCCTATCTGTATCGCCGTCTTCCCAGCTGCCGACCCATTGCGCATCATCTCTATCTCTGCCTGCATGGCTGGTGCTGTCTGTGGCGACCACATCTCACCTATCAGCGATACCACCATTATGGCGAGTGCCGGAGCCGAGTGCAAGCATGTACACCATGTTTCATCTCAGTTGCCATACGCGATTACAGTAGCTGCTGTAAGCTTCCTGACATTCATCGTGGCAGGTTTCACCCATACGCTGGGAATGGTAACAAGTGCCATCATTTCGTGGATATTCGGTATGGCGATGCTTGGTTTTGCTTTATTTTATTTAAATAAGCGGTCGAAAATGAAATAATCCTTAATTTTCTTGCATAATTAGAATTTTTTCAATATCTTTGTACTCAAAAAATAATAAAGAACATATTAATAACGTAATACAGAATACATTATGAAAGAATTAAAAGGAACTAAGACAGAGAAGAACCTCCAGGAGGCATTCGCTGGTGAGTCACAGGCTCGTAACAAATATACATATTTTGCAAGTAAGGCTAAGAAGGACGGTTATGTTCAGATAGCTAACATCTTTGAGGAGACAGCTGCCAACGAGAAGGAGCACGCTAAGTTGTGGTTCAAGTACCTGGAGGGCGGTGCTATTCAGGATACAGAGAAGAACCTGGAGGCTGCTGCCAATGGTGAGCACGATGAGTGGACAGATATGTATCCACGCATGGCAAAGGAAGCACGCGAGGAAGGCTTCGAGGAGATTGCAATTAAGTTTGAAATGGTGGCTGAAATCGAGAAGCACCACGAGGAGCGTTATCGCAAGCTCTTGAAGAACGTGCAGGACAAGCTCGTCTTCTCTCGCGACGGCGACTGCATCTGGCAGTGCTCTAACTGCGGTCATATCGTAGTAGGCAAGCAGGCTCCAGAGGTTTGCCCAGTCTGCAACCACCCACAGAGCTACTTCCAGATTGAGGCTCAGAACTACTAAGGTTCTATTAACAGAAATAAGGAGGTGTGTCATAAGTCACAGCCAATACGCCCTGAAAGGGCAGAAGCTCCTAGCCCA
>ERZ791809.184-NODE-184-length-54794-cov-5.342334_pt1 | contig 54794 bp, 41 predicted proteins | sample MGYA00509946_ERZ791809 | MGnify/ENA primary metagenome ERZ791809 (study PRJEB30046, sample SAMN00791993) | human gut metagenome | study: EMG produced TPA metagenomics assembly of the A metagenome-wide association study of gut microbiota in type 2...
AGATCAATGTATTTGTTCATGAGCTGGCAGACAGTGCGGTTGTACTGGGAATCCGCGCATGGGTGAAAAATGAGGAATACTGGACAACGAGATGGAGGCTTCTGGAAGAGATCAAGCTTTCACTGGATGAGAACGGTATCGAAATCCCGTATCCGCAGATGACTGTACACATGCAGAAGAATGCATAGAAACAGTAAGTACGGACAGGGCGGGCATCATCGCCCACTCTGTTTTACTGTGACACAACAACAAAAAAGGAATCCTGATCAAAGGATTCCTTTTTTGAAGCTGGAAATCGGACTTGAACCGACGACCCCTTCATTACGAGTGAAGTGCTCTACCAACTGAGCTATTCCAGCATGTGTCTGTGACAGCCACGAATATAATTATACTGCATTTTCCCAGATTTGCAAGTGTTTTTTTAAAATATTAAATGGGATATGAAATGATGTGAAATGGCAGGAGATTTTGTGTATAATAGCAATGTGGGTGTGAAAGGGGAAAGATAAAATGATACAAGTATTAAAGAAAACATGGAGACAGAGGCTGGTATCCCTGTTGCTTCCGATCCTCCTGGTATTTGCGATGGCAGGCGTGGGAATGAAAGTTCCTGTGCAGGCCGCCGGGAACGATACGGGAGCGCAGACAGGAGAGATGAAAGTCCATTTTCTGGATGTGGGTCAGGGGCTGTCCATTCTGGTACAGTCGGAAGGAAAGACGATGATCTATGACGGCGGTGACAAAAAGACATCGAGATTCGTCGTGGCCTATCTGAAAGAACAGGGAGTGACAGAGATTGATTATCTGATCAGCAGCCACTATGATGCAGACCATATGGCGGGACTGATCGGATGCCTGAACGTATTCGATGTGAAGAACGTCATATCCAGCAACTATGTCCACACAAGCAAATTGTATAAATCTTTTGTGAAGGCAGTAAAGGCTGACGGGCTGAAGATGAAGCATCCGGCAGTCGGAAAGACGTATGAATTCGGAAGCGGATCATTTGAGATCCTTGCGCCGGCAGTTATCGAGCAAAACGGAAGTAATAACAACTCGGTAGCAATCAAGCTTACAAATGGCGGAAACAGCTTTGTATTTACCGGAGATGCCGAACATGAAAGTGAAGAAAGGATGTGCAGCTTGGGGGTAGACTTAAGCTGTGACGTGCTGGTTCCGGGGCATCACGGATCGGCGACAGCAACGTCCTGGGATTTCTTACAGAAGACGGTCCCGGAGTATGCGGTGATAAGCTGCGGGGCAGATAATAAATACGGCCATCCGGATAAAGATACCATGGATAAATTAAAGAGTATGGAGATCCAGGTATACAGAACGGATAAGCAGGGAACCATCACCGTGACCAGCAACGGGACAGATCTGAGCTGGAGCGCATCGCCGTGCAATGATTATACGCCGGGAGATGCATCGGATCAGGGGACACAGGTGCAGCAGACGGAAGCGCAGAGCGTGCAGGGGCAGGTTGGACAACAGACAGCATCACAGGCAGCGGAAGGAGGAAAAGTCTGGGTTTCGGCAACCGGTTCCAAATATCATAAGACGAACCATTGCGGCAGCATGAATCCGGACACGGCGAAGCAGGAGACGGAAGCAGAAGCCAAAGCCCAGGGGTTGGAACCGTGTAAAAAATGTTATTAAAACTCTATATTTTTCCATGAAGAAATGTTATAATCGACTATGTATAAATACAGACAGATAATTGATATTGCAGAAAATACATTTCGGGTGAGATACATGGATAAGAAACGTAAAAAAGGGTTTACTTTAACGGAACTGATCGTTGTTCTTGTGATCATTGCGATTATAGCAGCGGTAGCAGTTCCGTTTTTTATTAATTATTGGAAGAAAGCGGAGTTCAGGAAGAACGAGGAGAATGCGAAGACGGTATATCTGGCGGCAGAATCCAGGCTTACCTATTACAGATCCTCGGGGCGATGGGAAGCATTTCAAAAGGAAATAAAACAGGCGGTCAGAGACGGCAACAGTGAAAAAGCAGAAAAAGCGATATTCAAAGATGAAAAGGACAGCGGGCTGAATGACCGCATCTATACGATCAAGCTGAACAAAGAGGCAGAGAACCAGACGAAAAAGAACAATCTGGTCCTGGAGCTTCTGGATGATTATACATATGACAAAGGATTCTTTGATGCCTCCATAGCGATCGAGATCGATATAGAATCGGGAGAAGTCTATTCGGCATTCTATGGTTCCAGATGCAAAGGGCTGAATTATAAGTCCGGGGATGAAGACGGATATCTGACCATGAAGAAGCGTAGCTATGACAGCAGAAGCAGTCGGCTGCTTGGATATTATTCGGCAGAAGATGCAGTGAATACGGTAGATCTGAAGACCAAACGTCTACGCATCACAACCATCAATCTGGCTAACAGTGAGAAACTCTCCCTTGACTGGTCGAGCAACGCAGGAACGGATCTTGGAGTAGAATATAAGATTGCGTTTTATAAAAAGAATGACAAAGAAAAATTGTTTGAACTCAGAGTATCGCCATTTGATATGCGTACAAACGGATGGGACGGAAGCAGTGATGCAAAGACAGGAATGGCGTTCCTGGAAGTGACGAAGAAAGATGGAACACAGGAGACATTGTGGAATTTTCCGGTGACATACAGTGACAACAAATATTCTCTGGTCCTGGATGCGATGATGTCTGCAAAGACACAGGCGGTACTGGACAGTCAGAAAGAGGAAGGGATTAAGAGTGAGCTTCAGAAGAGCTCCAGCACAAGTATTACCCGTCTTGCAGCTGTCTCGGATGCGTTGGCAAAGCCGCAGAATATTTACGCAACCGTAACGGCAGCGGCATATTCCGGAAAAGCAGACAGGAATACGAATCAGGAGTACCGCAACAGTGAAGCTGTTGCATCAAATGCAGCAAATACCCTGTTCGGAGACGATTCAGAAGGCACAGACATTCAGGTGTCGGCATTCCGTCATCTTTCCAACATGCGGTATTACGAGAAAAATCACAGAGATACGAAAGCAACATTTACCCTTACGAATAAGAATATGGACTGGGCTTCCGTCGGTACAGGTGTCTATGATCTTGAAAAAGCAGAAAATGGTGTAGAGAAGCTTGCATGGAAAGAGAACACGAAGACACAGACGACAGGATTTCCGTCGATTGGAACACTTCCGGCATCCTATACATTAAAAGGGGACGGAAGAAATACACTGGTATCGAATCTGTATTTGAATGAGGAATCGGTGGCAGATGATGGTACAGCAGATAAGCTTGAAATCTCCAAAACAGAATTCTTAGGACTGTTCCGGGAATTAAAAGGAACTGTAAAAGATGTGACATTCCGTGATCCGTCACTTGAGATCGGACAGGACGATGAAGTATGCCGGTTGCTGAAAGGAATCGGAATCCTCGCCGGGCGAAGTGAAGGCAGTCTGGAAAATGTCGCGATCATATCATCCGGAAAAAGCTCGGATGACAGCCGCATCGTGAAGGTAAATGCGGATAATAATACAGCCGGATCTCTCGGAGTCGGAGCGGTTGCGGGTGCGATCGCAGGATATGAGAACGGACAGTTCACGAAGGTGTCAGCAGGAAAGGTGTCCGGACTTTCGGTAGAAGGAAAGATCGAAGCATCTCTTCCGGATACTGTACAAGAAGGTCAGGCATATGGAATCGGCGGGATTGCCGGTTATGCAAAGCTTGAGAACAAAGCCGGTGCCGTAAAGATAGAAGAGTGTAAGAACCATGCGGACATCTCCGGTAATATGAGTACCGGTGGAATCGTAGGAAGAATAGACGGAACGTTAAATTACAAGGCGGGAACCGTATACAATGCAGCACGCCTTAAGGCAGAAGCAAACATTCTGAACTGTACAAGTGATGGGCTGATTCTGTGTACAACAGAGGAAAATGATAGTAGTACTACAAAGGGCAACTACTTTGGAGGTATCACAGGTTACAGTGATCATGCACTTATCTACAAGGCATCCAGTGCGTCCGGACGTGCAGGAAACTTCACTTATAATAAGAAAAAAGAGAATCTGCTTCTGGGGACTTATGTGGGAGGAATCACCGGTTACGGTAATTACACATTACTGTCCAATTGTTCTACGGAAAAGAATGGATACATTCTCGGTGAAAATTATGTCGGCGGCATTGCCGGCGGATTCGGAGAAGGAGTGTCCGAAGCGGTCCAGTCATCCGCAGATGCAGGCGCCAGCGTAACGACGAATGCAAGCTATGTGATTGGTAAGAATTACGTCGGCGGTATCGTCGGAATGAACGGGAAGAAGGTAACACTGAAGAACTGTGTCAACAACGGTTTGACTGCCGGATATGGAGCCTATGTGGGTGGTATCGTCGGCTATAATGAAAAAAGTTCTACGATTCTTGACTGCGCAAGTTATCTTTCAGATTACGACAGTTCGATTTACAACATGATCGTGAAAGACTGGCAGGCGACTGCGGACTATGCAGGCGGCATTGCCGGATACAATGACGGACGGATCGAATTCACGAATGCAAGTGAGGCAGTTACCGTAAAATCCGTTTCCAGCATTGTGGTCGGTAAGAATTACGTCGGCGGCATCGCCGGGTTCAATGATCAGAACGCCTCTATCGATGTGCATTATACATTGATCGGCGGAAGGATCTATGCATATGGTGACTGCGCCGGGGGAGCATTCGGACTGAATACATCAGAAAAAGTGCTGACAAGTGAACTTACGATTAAGCCGCAGAGCATACAGGGCAGATATTATGTCGGCGGATGCATCGGAGCCAATGTGGTCGATCTGGATAGCAATGTGAATATGACGCAGATCCGTACGGATAATATTCTGGGCCGGATTACGGGACAGGCGTTCTGTGGCGGCATTATCGGGTATCAGAGAACCTATACACATGCACAGCTTGGCCTGAATTCAGATGCAAGCATCAAAGACCAGGCAGCATCACTTCTTCCGGAAGTAAATAGAACAAGCGGCGTTCCGGGTAAAGTCAGAGAATCAGCAAACAATAATTGTATGCTGATAACAACAACGAACAATATTCCGGTGCGTGCCGGATTATATACCGGCGGCATCGTAGGATACTGCGAGAAGAACAGCAGACTTCAGATGGAAGGATGTACGAATAAAGGAGATATCGCACTTGCCTACACGAATTGGTCTAAGGGAGTATCTCTGGGGGCATATCTTAGGAGCAGCGAGATCGGAGGGATGACAATTCCGTCCGGTGCAGATGATGTAAATATACATTTCGCCGGGGGAGTCATCAGTGTCAATCTTGAAAACCAGGTGATCGACAACTGTTCCAATACCGGAAATATGTCAGGTTATACCGGAACCGGCGGCGTAGTTGGATTGAATGCAGGCAGGGTAACCCGCTGCAGTCTCAGACAGAACTTCGGAAGTGCGGCACTCAACTATATTGGCGGAATTGCCGGGATCAATACGGGAACGATCGAGTCCTGTACGACAGAACAGAATAAGACGATATCCGGAAGCTCCAATATAGGAGGAATTGTCGGATGGAATCTGAATAGCGGTACTCTGACAGGCAATCAGAGCCTGGCAAATGTATCAGCGTCAGGGAACTGTGCAGTCGGTGGAATTGCCGGACGAAATAATGGCAATCTGATTCTGACAAATGACAATTCAGGCGTTTCAAAAAGTGTATCCGGCACGAATGCGAGTGGAGTCGGCGGAATTGCCGGAGTCAATGAAGCAGGCGGAACACTTACTGTGACCGGAAATTCAAATGAGATTGATGCAGTAGGAAGCGGAGCATCCGTCATCGGTTTACAAAGAGTCGGCGGAATTGTCGGCGTGAACCGTGGCACGATCGGACATACCGGAGCTTCGACGTCTGAAAAATATCTGGCATCAAGAGCAAAGCTTGTACGTGCATCAAGAGGCAATGCCGGAGGAATCGTCGGAGAGACGCATGGAGATATCATCTGTGCAGTGAACCGCTCGGTATCTGTAACTGCGGACGAAGGCTATGCCGGAGGAATCACAGCAGTTAACAACGAAGGACAAGCGATCCGGAACTGTAAGAACTTCGGAAATGTCAGCAGCAGTAAAGGTTATGCATCGGGTATTGCGGCACGCAATGCCGGTACGATCACAGACTGTGTAGTAAAAGGAGCTAAGATCCAGAGTATTGGTGTAAACGAGATGGGAGCCATAACCGCAGAGAATGCAGGAACGATCCTAAGCAGCAGACCGGAAGCGGATGTTGTCTTAAAGGGGGAGGCTCTGGTATTCGGCGGAGTGACAGGAAGCAACAGCGGAACCATCGGAACAGTAGAAAACAGTGACAAATATGAACTGACAGAAATCCCGGAAATCATCACAACAAAGGGAAATCTGACCGTCGGCGGGGTTGCCGGACAGAACTATGCAGGTGCAAACATATATAACGTAAAAGTAACGGCAGAAAAAGCAGGTACATTCCAGGGATTCACCAGTTATCACTATCTTGGCGGGATCACCGGTGAAAACAGCGGAAATGTAACGGGAGCAGAATTCGCCGGAGCGATCATCGAAGCAACAGGAACTGCCGGAAACTGCTACGGTGCGATCGCCGGTATCAATGAAGCCAATGCAACATTAAAGGATTGTACAGTTAAGAGACTTACCATGCAGATCCGGGGCGTGTACTCGGCAGCCAGCACAAGTTCGGCAGAAGAGAAAGAAAAATCAGCAACACATGCCGGAGGAATTGCAGGCAAGAACGAGGAAGGCGCAGTGATAGAAGGCTGCAGTCTGGAAGATAATAAAGACAGCAGTCTTACAGCTGAGTATGGTATGCTCGGTGGAGTGACCGGCTTCAATAAAGGAACGGTCACGATGTCCGGAAGCAGTATCACAAAAGCTGTGATGAAAGCGGAAGTGACGACAGAAGCTTACGATACAGAAGCGGATCAGATGGCAGAAAAAGCAAGAACACTGGGATTAAAAGAAGATTCCGCATATGTGGAATGGAATGCATCTGCACAGGTGGAAGATCTGAAGTATCAGGGCGGATCCAAAGTATCGGCAGACCGCCTGAAGATACAGATGACCGGAAACGGTAATATCGGAGGCATCACAGCATATAACGGAACAACCGGAGAACTTGCAGAGTGCGTATCCGGCAACTGGTTCCTGGTAAACAAATCCGATGCGATCGGTGTAGGTACCGGTGGAATCATCGGTATGAATGAATCCGAGAAGAATTTGAGTAAGCTGGTGAATGGTGCATTTGTAGGCCGTCAGTTGTCGGAAGCAAAAACCAACCGTTTCGCCGGCGGAATCATCGGTAATCAGAATAATTCAACCAGTAAAGACTGGACGATTGATACGTGTGTTAATTTCGGTACGGTATATTGTTATCGTTCACACTATTCCGGTGGAATTATAGGACAGTGGACCGGTTCTGGCGGTCATATCGAGAATTGTCAGAACTATGGAAATCTGCAGACAACATTTAAGGCAAATTGGGTTGGAGCATCCGGCGGCATTGTGGCACAGCTATATCATGCACAGGAGGATAATGAATATAATATTACCGGATGTGGGAACTTTGGAAATATCTATGGACAGACAGGAAACAGTGCGCAAAACTGTGCGAATGACAGTGCGGGAATTCTTGGAAATGTAACAACCTATGAAGTAAATGATGCAGACAAAGCACAGCGATTTACAATCCGGGTGCTGGACTGTGTGAACGGATCGGGGGTAAAGATATATTCCGGATCCATGGCATCGGGAATTGTCGGCTTCTTATCGGCAGATAATGTAGAGAAGATATCGAATCAGCAGACCGCAGCCGATACCGTTGCAAGATGTACGGCAAATGTGAAAGTACAGATTGAAAGATGTCAGAATTATGCCGGGGTTTTATCTGGCGCATCATTTGTCTCCGGAATATTCGGAGACCGGTATGGGCAGACCGGATGTGGGAACCTGACAGTGACCAATTGTTATTCCGTGAATAACGGTCACAATAATCCAATCTATTCGTTTGAAGGCACCCTTGGAAATTCCAATACGACTTATATGAAAGAAGCAAATCGGATAAATAACTACTTCATACAGAGCGGAAATACCGGAAGCTTCCCGGTCAATATGAGAATCAATAATGTAAAAACCGGTGGACAGGACACAACAGGAAGTGGAAGAGCAGAAAATCAATTAAGTGATACCGGATTGCAGGGATGGAAAAAGGCACAGTATGCACAATACGAGTACATCATGCAGGATTATTCAGACCCTCAAAATGTGAAATGGTTAGTTGCGGCAGTTGATCCAAAGGAAACGGTTGACGGGCAGTGGGCTTATATCAATGAATCCAACGGTCAAAAATACATCCGGTCAAAAGACAAAGATGTAAGAGTCGGACAGGTATTATTCTATCTGGATAAAGAATATAAGGACATCAATGCCATTGCCGGAAAAGGAAGCAGATTCTATAAATGTGCCCGCGAAAGCTACCGCAGGATAGAAGGAATCGAAGATCAGAAATTGATCGCGCCAAAAGGAGCAACCGCAACTGTTGAAGATGGTAAGATCCATCTGAATATCACGCCGGAGGCACTTCCGGGTTCGGAGAAAAATGAGACATGCGATCCGTTCAAATACAGGGTACATATAACGGATTCCACCGGGAAGACCGCAGAACGGATCCTGTACAGTGAGAATGAAAGCTTCGACATTCCTTCGGGATTATCGGGAGACCTGTCAGTGGAGGTCTGTGCATCCAGTATGTATTCCGATGTTGCAGATTCCGATGCGTGCAAGGCAGAAGTAAAACAGGTTGCGAAAGTATTACCGGAACCGGATGTCCGTGCAGAACTGATTCTTGTAGACAAGGTGTCTGCAAGCGGCAAGGTGGATTACCGATACCAGTTCTCACTGAACAATATTGACGACTACAGGGAGTATCCGGGATGGCAGGTAGAGATCAGCCTGAAAGGATATGACCAGAAAGTTGTATTAAACAAAGAAAATAAGACAGATTATATGAAACTGGATCTGTCAGGCAAGCGTAATAAGAAAGACAATACATATCAGATCAATGCAAAAGCAACGGGAAAAGACACAAAGAAGCAGTATGAAGATTCACCGCTCGTGTCCATATCCGCATATCTGCCATATTACCAGGCATTTATCGGATTGAAGATGCCGCTGGCCGGAAAGAATGACAGTCTGACGAATATAGCGTCACCAACTGTAGAGCTGACAGGCAATACGCTGGATGAGCTGACCGTCAATATCAAGCTTGACAACAGCAGTTCCAATGAGCTTCTGGAGGTAACACCGGTCTACCGTGCAGAACTGACCGGTAACTGGAAAGGCGACAAAAAAACAGTAGTATTTGCAAAAACAGACATCATGACGGTATCAAAGGGTGTGGCAACGGCAAGCTTCCACAACCTGCCGGTTTATCTGAAAGATGCAACTAATCTGAAAGTACGGCTCTGGTATGCACAGACAGGTCTCGGACCGGTATATCTGTATCATGAGATCCAGTCGCCGGAAGACGGGAAGATAAATCTCCCGATAACACTTCAGGACGGAGTAGTCCGCGAACTGACCAATGTAGAAAACGGTCAGGAAGAATGGGCTTATGAATACAGTCTGCCGCTGAGCAATCCATGGAACAACTATGATCCATATACATATGTGTCAGACGTCTTGCTCGACGAATTCCTGGAACCGGTCATGGATCTGGAAGATGGCGCTACACTGGAACCGCACATTGACGAAGAAAGCGGAAAATTACAGTACGCATTCTCCTGGGATAAAAAAGTAAAAGGTGGAACATACAAGATCACGCTGACCGGTATCGATGCGGACGGCAAAGAAGTCATCATTCCTACAGACACTTATGATGGAAGCAACTCTTACACAGCAGATGCCGATGACTGGAATTACAAACAGGTAAAACTGAAAGTGACCAGAATAGGTGAAGGTAAGAAAGTCGGCGTATCGACAGAAGCGACTTATCATATAGCCAACCGTCTGGAACGCCCATCGCAGCCGGCAGTTGAGATTGACAGTGAAAATGAATTGTTATATAACCTTTCATGGACACCGATCACAGCAGAAGAAGGATGCGGAGGTTATCGGGCATACATCCGTGTATATGATGCCAACAGTGAACTTGGCAAAGAAAAAGCAATCGGAGGGTTGATCACACCGGAGCAAAAGAAAGATGGTTCTTATACAGAACAGATCGATCTGGAAACATATGCCGGAAAACGAGTGGTCATTTATCTGAAAGCAATCGCAGATACGAACAGTGAATATCTGGACAGCGTATCCGGAATATCCTACGAACTTGATATTCCAAAGCGACTGGCAAAACCGAATGTAACATGGTCCAATAACTGGAACTATGATCTGAAAGATAACATAGAAGCTAAGAAATTCGAAGACGGAGCCATGAAAATAAGCCTGACAGCAGATGACGGCAGCATCCCGCCGGGAGGAAGTGCATATCTTCTGAGAGCATATATATACGACAACGAAGAGGCGGCCGATGCAGCAACAGAGACAGATCCAGGCACCTATATCAGGAACTATCCGGCAGACGCATCTGTGGTACAGATGGATGCTGAAAATGCACATAAGTATTCGCATGAGTTAAAGAATCTGTCCATTGAATATGCCGGAAAATGGATCGTATTCTATACAAGAATCTCATCCGGCGGCGGCAATATCAGTTCCGAGTGGGCGAAATCAGATGCTTACCGCCTGCCATACGTGAAGTTAGAGTCACCACAGGTAACATCAGATCAGGAAGATTATGAATTTAAGGCAAAGGTAACAGAGACACCGGATGTACCGGGAGAAGAAAAGACCTGGACAGCCAGACGCACGGCACTCACCTGGAGCAGTATCAAATGTGCAGACATATTTACACTGGATCTGAATGGAATGATCATGGATGGAACAGATAAGAATGAACTTAGTAAGAATTTCAGGATCAGACAGACGAAAGACGGAATCACGGCAGAGGCCTACAGGCTTGTTGATGTTGAGAAACTTATGAATGGCAAGAAAGTGACAAGCAAAGAATGGCAGTGGCAGAAGATTGAGGAAAATGCTTTGGATTATCCGGAAGGAACTCCGGAAACAGAGATCCATCATGTATTTAATCTTAGTGATTACAGTGTGGCGATTGAGTCGACCTATAAAGCAGAAAACGGAGGAACACCGCTGTATAGCATAGAACTTGGTACGGAGCTTGACGTAGTGAAGAACGAAGACGGAACCTATAGTTATACACTGAGACTTCCGGATATTTCCAATGTCACGGCACATGACGGATGCAGCGTTACGCATGACAACTTCAATATCTCACGGAATGCTGTATTTACCGCAAATGTGACGGAGAATATCGTAGATGATAAAGAAGCTCAGAAGAGCACAGCTTATATCAAGTCAGACGAGACTAAGATCGAATGGAAAAAATAATGCAACAATAATAAAACAACAGACAAAGGAGACAGGACCTTATGAAGTGTAGAGGCTGGCAGCAGTTGAAGGCAAATGCAAAAAACGGAATATCGATGGCGGTAGTACTGTGTGTATCTGCGTTTTTCATTGCATTTGCCGCTGCCATCCTGTATACCGCGGGTCTGGTGACAGCACAGTCGAATCAGAGATTAAAAGAAGAACGGTGCTTTCGGCTGGCAAAAAGCTATGCGGAAGTACTGACAGAGGAACTGGAAAAATACGATACCAGATACGATACCAACGGAAATGTGACAGGAAGCGGTACGTTCTATGCGTTTGCCAACAAATTTCTTGATGACGATAAATATCTGGAGTATAATTCGGACTATAAAGACAGTACACAGTATCATTTTGTCGTAAATGGTACAGATACGTCGGAATTATCAAAGGGAACGCTGTCCGATCAGAATTACGGGAACCTCTCTGTGACATTAAAAAAAGAGCAGAATACAGAGGAGACGCAGGAGAATCTGGATGCGATCACAAATGGCGGTACTTTAAAAGCAGACGAATCCGGAGGGGATTATACAAGTGCCATCCGGATGCTTGAAAATACGACCGTCAGACAATACATCCTGACGGTAGAAGTGACGGCTTATTATAAGGATGAATCTTATACCTATACGACAGAGTATACAAGGGCAGAAAGATATCCGGTCAGCTTCACATGTGCCGGTCAGACCATCGTCTGGGACAGCACGTCGGGAAGCTGGAGAGAAGGAAACAGCGGAGGAAGTGCATTTACCGTTCCGGTAGGCACAGATATTGTGTATAAATATATGAAATCATCGCCGACACTCTGTAAGTTCGAAGAAAATAATCTTTATCAGGAAGGAGATGACACTGGTGCAGCAGATTAAAAAGACCAGAGCCAATGCAGGCGAGACACTGGTGGAAGTTGTGGCAAGTATCTTTATATTCCTGATCCTGATGGGAATCCTCCAGGGGGCGATCAGCTATAGCAGTAATGCACTTAAGGAGAACAAAAAGATCCGTAAGGACAATGCAAAAGTCATAGAAGCATTGCAAAATGCGGATGTCATCTCCGTGAAAGAAGGAGAAAACATCACATTCGTGGCAGCGAATACCAATATGACGGTATTAGGATCACAGGTATTTTCAACCAGTACGGACCTGATGAAAAAAGTAGTGGATTATCAGGGGAGCGACGGGAAGGAAAAGCAGATCACATTCTATCTGTATGGCAGCACAAAATGAGAAAAAAAGAGAACAGAAAAAAAGGTACCACACTGGTAGAGATGATCGTGACACTGCTGCTCATCAGTATCATGATGACGATGGCTGCCGCATCCTTAAGTTCGGCGGCAAAGATATTCGTGCGGGTGCAGAAGACCCAGTATGCACAGTCGATAACAGATACTGTAATGACAGAACTTCGGACGATCACCAAAGATGCATCCGGGTATGTGAAGATCTATCCGGAAGAGAGTGGATTCCAGCCGGCAGCCGCGGGATCAACGACCGGAACCTGTCTGGAATTCCTGAATCCTGACGGATATGTGGAGCTGGTATCCACAGACGGCTGTGAGAAGACACAGATCTATATCGGAGATAACAAGAACGGTTCCGCAGATGCAGTGGAAAAAGGTCAGCTTCTGATCCGGTATTATACCCGTAACAGTACCACAGGGAGCTACTTCTGCCGGAAAGACGGAACACCCGCTGCAAGGGCAGTCACCACGGCATTCGGCAAAGGCTTTTACATGGGCAACTATTTAGAAATAGAATATTCCGTTCCATCCGGAACAACGGACGGGACAAAAGTAAGCAGTATCGTGGCAAAAGTCACGCTATACAGCGATAAAGACAGAAAACACGTAGTGGCATCCGACACCGAACTTCTGGAATTCCGGAATCCACTGATTTATACAACTGCGGTCACTGCATCGTAGCGAATGGCAGGGACCGTCAGATATTTATAGAAATATAGGGATATAGACGTTTGCACCGAGACGTTTGTATATAAATTTACTCAAAGAGAATAAAGAAAAGAGGAGAGAAAAAAGATGTTAAAGAAACTGAAGAAGAATAAGAAAAAAGGTTTTACTCTGGTAGAACTGATCGTTGTATTGGTAATCCTGGCAATTCTTGCTGCATTGTTGATTCCGGCTTTGACTAAATATATCGACAAGGCTAAAGAAAAATCTATTATAGCGGAGACACGTCAGGCAGTAATGGCAGCACAGACATTGGTTGATGAAGAATATGCTAAGTTAGATTTGGGAACTACAACTGCAATAACTATTGAAGCAACAGCAACTGCTGGTACATCAAGTGATAAAAAAGTTACAACAGCAGAAATTGCAGATTTAGCAGAAGTGGATGAAAAAAATATAATTTCTGGAGAAGTGAGTGCAGACGGAAAAGTTACAAAGCTGGTTTACTCTACAAGCGGAAAAACATGTACATATGAGAATAAAACTTATACAGTAACAAAAGGAGCAACAGAAAGATAATAATTAAGAAAGGCAACCACTCATGATCCAACAACAGCAAGAATCCAAAACAACCACAACTAAATACCGTTGGGTCAAGAGCCTGATCCAGATCTTAATCATCATTCTGCTTGTAACAGTGACAGTAATACCCGGAGCACTCCGACTTTTACATCGGGCAGACGCTCAGGTAGCGTTAGGACATGCAAAATCGGTGCGACTGGCGCTTCAGGTGGTTGGACAGGAATGTTATGGCAGGAATGATACTTTTACGGACGCTTCCCGGGAGGGAGGCGTCACGGAAAGTGTCAGAAAAGAAGTTCTGATGCTAAGCAAAGCACCCGGAGATTTCTGGGTACTTAAGATGTCAGACGACGGTTACACGGTAGACAAGTTCCTCTACTGTGAAGGAGAATACACCGTCTGGTATACGAGAAGCCCGGAATCGTACACCGTATACCGCAGGGAACAGATGACCGGCTCTAAAATACAGGAGCAGGAAACGATAGAATAGCAGGAATCACAGAATGTTAATTTTTTTAGAAAGTATCATATGGGTGCTCAGGTTCTTCTTCGGAGCCTGTATCGCAAGCTTCCTGAATGTGGCAGTATGCAGACTGCCGAAGGGAGAGAGCGTAGTGAGTGGACGCAGCCACTGCACCGTCTGCGGAAGAATATTAAAGCCGTGGGAGCTGATCCCATGCATCAGTTATCTTGCATTACGTGGAAAATGTGCAGGATGTAAGACACACATCCCGGCAAGAGATTTTATAACAGAAATAATCGGAGGCGCAGCATTTATTGCATGCGCAGTACGTTACGGCTGTGGAGCTTTTGGAATCTTATCTCTGAAAGGCACAGTGATTCTGATCTACCTTGGAATATTAATGGTGGTAGCCCTGATAGACTGGGATACCCAGATCATTTACGATAGATTTCATATCATGATTCTGATATTGGCAATGATAAATATGTGGTTATTTCAGGCACATAGTTTGAAAGACTGTCTGCTTGGAGCAGTGATCATAGCAGGACCGATGCTCATACTGGCACTTCTCATACCGGGGGCATTCGGCGGCGGTGACATCAAATTAATGGCAGCATCCGGACTGTTCCTTGGGACGGCATCCATCGTATGTGCCATGTTTTTTGGCCTTTTGACAGGCGGTGCCTATGGAAGCATAATGTTAAAGAGTGGAAAACTCGGAAGAAAAGATCAGTTTGCATTCGGACCATTCCTTGCAGTGGGACTTGCGATCGCCGCATTCTACGGTGATCAGATCGTAAGCTGGTATCTGAGATTTTTCTGACAAAGTTTTCACAGGCATAAAATTTTTACAGGCATATAAATACAAATGAAAATAAAAATAAGGAAGGAAGTTCTGACATGGCGAATTTTCGATATACAGCGAAAGAGATGAGTGGAAAAGTCAGAAAAGGCACACTGGAAGCAGCGACGGAGAATGCATTGATCCAAAAACTGCAGGAACAGGACCTGTATCTGATCGAAGCGAAGAATCTGTCGGATGAAAAGAAATACAAAAAGTTAAAGCCAAAGCAGCTGGCAGGCTTCTGCCGGGAATTATCGACCCTGCTTGCATCCGGAGTCAGTCTGGTAAGGGCACTGGATATCATTTCCGAACAGGAGGGGATCGACCAGAAAGAGCGCGAGGTGTACCGGGCGGTCCTGGCCGATATGAAGAAAGGAATCAGCCTGTCGGAAGCAATGGAGACGAAGGAATGCTTCCCGGAACTGATGATCGGTATGATCCGTTCCGGTGAAGGAAGCGGTAACCTGGATCTGGTGACGCAGAGACTTGCGGTACAGTATGAAAAGGATTATAAACTGACCCAGCAGGTGCGCTCGGCAATGACGTATCCCTGCATCTTACTGGTGCTGTGTGTGGCAATCGCAATACTGATCGTGACATTCATCCTGCCACAGTTCCAAAGCTTGTTTGACCAGATGGAGACACTGCCGCTTGCGACGACCATCCTGATCGCAGCGTCTCATTTCCTGACAAAGAAATGGTACATTGCACTGCTGATTGTAATCGTGGCGGCAGGGCTTCTGCGTATCATTGCAGCAATCCCGGCCGTCAGAAGACAGCTGGATTACCGGAAAGTACATCTTCCGGCATTCGGGAAGTTATTTAAGATTATCTATACTGCAAGATTTGCAAGAACTCTCAGCAGTCTGTATTCCAGTGGTATGCCGCTTGCAACGTCGATCGGTATCGCGGCGAAGACCATCGGAAACGGCTATGTAGAAGAGCAGTTTGACCAGGTGATACTCAAGGTGCGCAGCGGTGTACCGCTTTCACAGGGCATGCGAGAGGTCGACGGACTGCTGAAAAAGCTTTCCAGTACGATCCAGATCGGCGAAGAAAGCGGACGTCTGGATACGATGCTGGATTCGATCGCAGCGACACTGGAAGATGAAGCAGAACAGGCAACCAAGAGAATGGTAACGTTGTTAGAACCGGTGCTGATCATCCTGATGGCATTGATCGTCGGATTCATCATGATCGCAGTTATGCTGCCGATCTACCAGTCATATTCGGCAATAGAAAATTCATAAAAGAGACAGATACACAGGAGGAAATCAATGAGCGATACAGTCATAGCTTTGCGTGAGGACTGCATTCTGGCGGCAGAAGGAAAGTCGGGTGCGAAGCCAAAGATTACAGATGCGCGCCGTATCGATGTAGAAGGATATGGAGATCCGCTGGAACAGTGGAAACAGGCGCTGATAAGATACAAACAGGAATGCCGGCCGGATAAGGTGAAGCTGATCCTTCCCACCACGTATTCATCAGCAAGGATCACACAGGTTCCATATGCAGGAGGAAGAGAACTTATGAAGATGGCGGCCAACGTCATGCAGGAGGCAGCCGGGGACGGCATAGCCGATTACGGAATTGTCCAGTCGGATAAGAAAAAGGGAATCAGCGTGTGTACGGCTGCGGCAGAAGCAGACACGCTGGAAGAGATATTGGGAATCTGCAAAGAGACCGGGCTGAACGTGGAAGCGATCACAGTCCCGATGGAAGGCTATCTGAAAGGACTGTCCGCGATCAAAGCATATGAGAAGTCGACGGCAGTCTTCCTTCTGTTCGAGGATTCCAGTGTGACAAGCGTGCTGTATCAGAACGGTGTATACATGTACTCCACCAGAAGCCGGATCTTCAGTGAGCGCGGCACACTGGATTTTGGAACAGAGATCGCAAGAAATATTTCCGGAATCTTACAGTTCTATTCGACGAGAAAAGCAGACACACCGATCACAGGGGTATATTATGCAGGATGCGCACAGGATGACTTTGAGGTCTGCGTTCCGGGGATCCGAAATATGAATCTGGAAGTGCATCCGATGAAGACAGGGTTCCAGTTCGAGACAGACGGGGCAGCGGAAGACTGGCTGGTATGCATGGGAGCGCTGATCACAGATAAGAAGAAGCAGATCAATCTCTGTCAGGCCTTTAAGCAGTCGCAGAATGGACAAAAGGCAGAAAAAGGAAGCACAGGAAAACAGCTCGTGATCCCGGGCGTGACACTTCTGATCTGTCTGGCACTGATCGCAGGTGTAAATGTCTGGAATATGTCAACGAAGAGACAGATAAAAGAAATAGATACCTGGATCAATGACAGCGCCAATAAGAAGGCATACAAAGCGGCAGAGAAGGTCAGAAAAAAAGGAGACCAGCTGATCGAAGCACAGTCTCAGGTGAACCGGATGAAGAGTAATCTTGCAACCTATCCGGTTCTGACCGAAGAGATGACTGCAACGATCGTGAACAGCGGCGGCAGCCAGATCCAGGTGGAGATCGAGTCCATGGATGCGGAGACGGGGCTGCTTACATTCCACGCGGTCAGCCCGACCGTGATTGACATTCCGGGGTATATCAGCAGACTTACGGACACCGGATTATTTTCATCTGTAGATTACAGCGGATATCAGTTCGGAGACGGTGAGTATTCACTGGATCTCTCCTGCATACTAAAAGCACAAGAAGACGGGGGTGATAAGTAATGAAGCTGGAAATGGAATTAAAACCGGGGGATGTCGTACTTTTGAAATTCCTGGCATGCCTGCTGATCATATTCTTCTCTTTCCGTTTCTTTGTGTTCCCGGGAATCGAGAAACATCAGGATCTGGTACAGGTGAAGGAAGAAAAGCAGATCCAAAAAGACGAGATGGAGAAGACCATCGAAGACAGACCGGTTAATGAAGAAAAGATTGTAAAGCTAAATCAGAAACTGGCAGAATCCGGCAAGGGCTTCTATGAACTTCTTGAGAATCAGGAAGTGGATGAACTGGTCACCGGCCTGGCATTGAAGCAGGGATTAAAACCGGTGTATCTGAAGATTGAAAATACAACGCCCGGCATTCCGGCGGCATACCAGACGGTTGTAAAAAGTAAGGACAGCGATGACACAACCAAAGCAGGCAGTCATTCCGGTTCTTCCGTATTAAAATATGTGAATACAACGACCGTATCCATTACACTTCAGGGGTCGGAGCAGCAGATCCGTGCCATGTTAGATGACATCGCCAGGAATTATCCGGGGGTACAGGTGCGAAGCTTTCACATGGAAGAGAGCACATATGTAGATGACAGCCTGCAGCAGGTGTCACAGAATAACTGTGAATGCACGATGGCAGTCTATACATGCGGACAGCTTGGAAAATAAACCCGGAGAACAGTGAAAGATAATAATGCCTGAAAGTAAGAATCCCAGGGAGGAAATGAGAAATTGAAAACAAATCTTAGAATCGGAGAGGTCCTGGAAGAGAAAGGTTATGTAACCGCAGAACAGATCAGACAGGCCCTGGCATACCAGAAAGAACATAGAGACAAACGAGTAGGACAGATACTGATGGAACTGGGATTTGTCACGGAAGAACAGGTGCTGGAGGCACTTGCCAGCAGACTGCATCTGGATATCGTAGATGTGGCGCAGATCCCGGTGGACTTAAAAGCGGTCGGCATGATCGACCGTGAACTTGCAGAGAAGAATCTGTTACTTCCGGTCAGTGTAAAGGACCACAATATTGTTCTGGTCACAAATGACCCGCTCAATTATTTTGCGCTGGAAGAAGTAAGGCAGCAGACCGGATGTCAGCTTAAGATCTGCTTAAGTGAAGAAGCACCGCTTAAGAAGGCTGTGTCTTATTATTATGCAGAGGTCAATGCGAGAAAAGCCGCAAAGCAGGCAAATGTAGGATTTGACACAGTGGGTGCGGTTGATGAGCTTGAGATCGAGAATTTGGAAAATGCAGATGATGAAGCGCCGATCGTCAGACTTCTGAACAGTCTGATCGAGCGTGCGATCAAGACAGAAGCCAGCGATATCCACATCGAACCATTTGAAAAAGAGACCACCGTCCGCATGCGTATCGACGGCGTGGTGACAGAATATGTGAAGATCCAGAAGAATATCCACGGACCACTGATCGCACGTATCAAGATCCTGGCCAATCTGGATATCGCAGAGAAGCGTATCCCGCAGGATGGACATTTCCGTGTGGCACTGGACGAAGGACAGGTCAATATCCGTGTATCCGTTCTGCCGACCGTATTCGGAGAGAAGGCAGTCCTGCGTATCATGGCAGGTACGGCACATATGGATCATGCGGAGCATTTTGGAATGGATGATTACAGCTATGCGCAGTTTGCACCACTTCTGAATTGCCCGAACGGGATTATATACATCACCGGACCGACCGGAAGCGGCAAATCTACGACGTTATATATGGTACTGGATTATCTGTCAGGCAGACAGGTGAATATCTCTACGATCGAGGATCCGGTGGAGAAGAACCTTCCGGGAGTCAATCAGACGCAGGTGAATCCGGTGGCGGGGCTGACCTTCGACGTGGGACTGCGTGCACTGATGCGTCAGGATCCGGATATCATCATGGTCGGGGAGACCAGAGACGGGGAGACAGCGGGAACTTCCGTGCGTGCTGCCATCACTGGACATATGGTGCTCAGTACCCTGCATACGAACGACGCGGTATCCAGTATCGTGCGTCTGGAAGATATGGGTGTTGAGACGTATCTGGTGGCCAATTCCATTGTAGGACTTGTGGCGCAGCGTCTGATGCGCAAGGTCTGCCCTTACTGCGGACAGGTGGTAGAGACAACACCGCAGGAGAGAGTATTCCTCGGAGAAGATGTCACGACGATCCACAGAGGTGCGGGATGCCCGCAGTGTCATCACACCGGATATAAGGGAAGGATCGCCGTTCATGAAGTACTGGCTGTCGACCATGCGATCCGCAGGATGATCATCGAGCATGCATCGGTGGAAGAGATCACACATTATGCAAGAGAACATCAGAAGATGCGCACACTGAAGGAAAGCGGACAGATCCTTGTGGAAGAAGGACTCACAACGCCGGAAGAACTGATGAAGATCAGTTATGAATAAATGGAGAAAGGCAGAAACAGCGGAAAAATGGAAAAGAATCATGAAATTATCGACCATCTGATCCGTAAAGCACGGGCAGAAAAAGCATCGGATATACACATTTCAGAAGGGATGCCGATCTGGCAGCGAGTGAATGGCCGCCTGCAGAAATCCGACTGGCAGATGGAGCCGGAGCAGATCAAAGAGATGCTTCTTGGAATGTTAAATGAAGCACAGAGAGAAGCATTTTACCAGGGAAGAGATGTGGATTTCTCATGGGAGACTACCGACGGATGCCGGCAGCGTGTGAATATCTTCTGCCAGCAGAAGAAGATTGCGGCAACGATCCGGATCCTGAATCAGACGATCCCGACGCTGGAAGCACTGAAGATCCCATCCATCCTGTATGATATGGCGAAAGAACCGAGGGGGATCGTTCTGGTGACCGGACCGACCGGAAGCGGAAAGTCCACCACACTGGCGGCAGTCATTGAACATATGAACCAGACCTATGACAGACACATCATTACGATCGAAGACCCGGTCGAGTATGTATACGAATCTAAGAAATCCCTGATCCACCAGCGTGAGGTCGGACAGGACGTACCGGACTTTGCATCTGCCTTAAGAAGTGCGCTCCGGGAAGACCCGGATGTGATCCTGGTAGGAGAGATGCGGGACTATGAGACGATCTCGGCAGCACTTCTGGCAGCAGAGACCGGGCACCTGGTACTTTCCACGCTTCACACGACCGGAGCGGCCCAGACAGTAGAACGTATCATCGATGCCTGCCCGGCTGAAGGACAGAACCAGGTACGCATCCAGCTTGCAGGAACATTAAAAGGAATCATCAGCCAGTGCCTGATCCCGTGTGGCGGAGGCTTGAGCCGTGTGGCAGCGACAGAAGTCCTGACCGGAAATGATGCGATCCTGAATCTCATCCGTGAAGGTAAGACACATCAGATGCCGGCCATGATGCAGTCGGGAGCAGCGAAAGGCATGCACACCTTGAATATGGATCTGTTAAGACTTATGCAGGAAGGATACATCACGCAGAAAGAAGCAGTGATGTATACAAATGATAAGGCAGAACTGCTATCAACCTATGGAATTTAGAGATGTCCCATTATAGACGCAGGTTGTCTTCTTACCCGGAATGATGGTTACCATGTAACCGTCTTTGCCGAAGTTGATCGCAACCACTCGTCCGTCAGCCGTGTGAAAGATCTGAAGCAGTACTTCTCTCGAACCCGGATTACTGCCTAAGAAGGCATTGCAGGTCGTGTTCCATGTATTCTTCCCGGACGGAGCGGTGAACAGATAACGTGCATCGGATTTTTTTGTACTGTCAAGATAATCCAGTACCTGGCGGGAGATCCTTCTGCTGGAGGTATTGACTTCAGTCTGATCGTTTGGATTCTGCTGTAAGGCATTCAGGGCAGCGTTGGTAACCCTGCCAAGCTTGCTTACCTTCTCGTCATCAATGACAGTGGTGAAGCGGCAAGGTGGTTTTGGAGCCGGATCGGTAAAGCTCTCCGGATACAGGGCATAGCATTCCGACAGCGCTGCCTGCGAAGCCTTCCACACATCGGTGGCTTCCGTTATAATAGCTTTTTCTTTTGCTTTTCTGATATACCCTGTCAGGGCCGGGATCAGAAGAGCAGCAAGAATCGCAAGAATCGTCAGTACGACAATAAGCTCCACTAATGTAAATCCACGTTTGGTTTTGTTTTGGTTTTTGTCTGGGGTTTTTATAATGATCTTCCTCTCTTTTACTTTTGAGTATAATTATAGACAATGGGGGGAGTTTGGTCAAGGGGACGGGAAAAGTGGCTTTTTTTCTGTCCCTGCTGGCTTTTTTAGATTTTCGCTTGTATTTTATTAAAGACATCTATATAATGAGTTTAAACATTTATCTATAACAATCATTTTATTTATATATTTATTTTCTGTTTTATTATTTTATCTGATTTTTACCCATTTTAATCATTTTTAATTTTACGCACGAAAGGATTGGTGCAATGCCAAGAAAAGCCAGAAAAAAGAGCAGCATGAACATTTATCATGTGATCTTAAGAGGAATCAATCAGCAGATCATATTCGAAGACAAGCATGATCATGTGCAGTTTATCAGCATTATGAAGCACTATAAAAAGCTGTGCGGGTTCAAGTTATATGCATACTGTCTGATGGACAATCATGTCCATCTGCTGATCGAGGACGCAGACATTCCCCTGGATGAAATCATGAAGAAAATCGAGGTCAAATTTGTCCGATGGTATAATCGGAAATACGACCGCACAGGGAATCTGTTCCAGGAGAGGTATAAAAGTGAGCCGGTAAATAATGCAAGGTATTTTCAAACAGTGTTCCGCTATATCCATCAGAACCCACTCCATGCCGGGCTGGAAAGGGTGCCCGGCGTATATCCGTGGAGCAGTTATGAAGCGTACGTGGTTACAGATGCTTCGTTTATCGATGTGGATCGTGTATTGGAATTGTTCGGCAGTCACCGGGAATGTATGGATTATCTGAATACGGATTCGGATGAAAAATGTATGGAACATGTGTCTTCTTACCGTATGTCAGACCGGGCGGCACTGGATGTAATACGGGAGCAGACGCCGTGTATATCCCCGTCTGATTTCCAACATCTGGAATTGTATACAAGAAATCAATATTTGAAAATGTTACATCATGCCGGAATCTCTAAACGGCAGCTAAGCAGGCTGACAGGAATATCAAGAACGGTGATAGATAAAGCGGTAAGAGGAGTCTGAGCCACTATACTGAGCCATCGGGGACAGAGAAAAAGCCGGTTAACCCCGTCCCCAATGGCTCACCACCGCATACAATCCCATTGCCATGATACATAGTAATACAATGCTCATAAGCAGGACATTCATCTGGAAAATCTGGCTGGAGTAGATGATCAGGTATCCCAGCCCTTCACGGGCCGCCAGGAATTCACCGATCACAACCCCCACCAGACACAGTCCGATATTTACCTTCATATTGCTCAGGATCGCAGGTATGGAGCTGGGAAGTACAACCTTGGTCAGGACATCTCTATGCTTTCCGCCGAGCGTATAGATCAGTGTCATCTTACCCGGGTCAGTAGTCATAAAACTGGTATATAGGTTCAGAATGCTTCCGAAGATTGCCACCGACATCCCGGCAACGATAATCGTGGTGCGTGTGGCACCGAGCCATACGATAAGGAGCGGGGCAAGTGCCGACTTCGGAAGGCTGTTCAGGACGACCAGATAGGGTTCCAATATCTCCGAAAGCTTCTTACTGAACCACAGAAACACAGCAGCCAGCACACTGAAGAACGTCACCAGAAAGAAACTGACGAGAGTCTCATATAATGTAACCCCAATATGCCTGAAAATGCTACGGTCGGCAGCCATGTTGAAAAAACACCGTGCGATCCCGGACGGACTGCTGAAGATAAATGAATCGATGATCTGATGAGAGGAAGTAAATTCCCACACAGACAGAAAAATCACGAGAAGAAGAATACGGGAAATGCAGACGAATCTTTGGTGCATCCGGTAACGGCGCAGAAAAGAGCGCTGCGCAGAACTTACAGCGGCGGCCGGATCAGTTGCCGGTTTCTGAGAAAACCGGTGCTTCCTGCTTCTTGTCATCGTCATTCAGCTCCTTCCATATCAGATTAAAATAATTCTTGAATTCCGGCGTACTCCTGCGCTTCAGCGGAGTATCATGCTCCAGGCGGAAGATAAGCGGAATTGTCTGCCGGATCGTTGCCGGCCGGCTGGAAAGCACGATCACACGGTCGGCAAGAGAGATTGCTTCCGACAGGTCGTGCGTGACCAGAAGTGCAGATTTTCCTTCATTCCGGATGATCTGCCCGATGTCATCGCCAACCTGAAGCCTGGTCTGATAGTCCAGGGCGGAAAAAGGTTCATCCAGAAGAAGAAGCTCCGGCTCCAGGACGAGTGTGCGGATCAGGGCAGTACGCTGCCGCATCCCGCCGGACAACTCCGAAGGCCTTGCATTCTTAAAGTCACCGAGTCCATAGATGTCAAGAAGCTCATGTGCCCGTTGCTTCGTACGCGCTGTCAGTGCGTGCTGGACTTCCAGCCCAAGGATTACGTTATTATAAATCGTGCGCCATTCAAAGAGTTCATCGTGCTGTAACATATAGCCGACATTTGTCGTGCTCTCTTTCAAAGGCTTTCCGTTGATCTTAATCTGCCCCTCTGTACAAGGCAACAGTCCGCAGATCAGCGAAAGCAGTGTAGATTTGCCACACCCGGAGGGGCCCACAATGGCGGCAAATTCGCCTTTTTTCAATGAAAATGAGATATCAGACAGAGCCAGGGTCTCCCCTTGCAGAGTATGATACGTGTAAGAAATGTGCTGTAGATTTAAAATCTGTTCCCGAACCGGTTCCATAGAAGACCTCCTACAAGCGAAAAATAACCTATATAAGAATAACCTATATAAGTAAGATATGCCGCAGACAGAAAACAGGTGAATAAATGTGGTGTGTGTGGTAAAATGCTGATATGGAAATGCCAGAAAGACATTAACACACCAGGAGAGGTCATTACATGTTACAAAAAATAAATTATCAAAAAGAACTGGATAGATTAATCACTGATCTGCAAAAAGAAGAAAAAGTCCCGACGCTTCTGCTTCACAGCTGCTGCGCCCCATGCAGCAGTTATGTGCTGGAATACTTAAGCAATTACTTCAGAATCACGGTACTTTATTACAACCCGAACATTTACCCGGAGAGTGAATACAGCAAGCGCATCATCGAACAGCAGACACTGATCGGGGCGATGCATACGAAATATCCGGTGCAGTTCATTGCGGGCAGCTATGAGAAAGAGAAATTCTATGCGATGGCAAAGGGGCTGGAAGAAGTAAAAGAAGGCGGCGTGCGCTGCTTCAAATGCTATGAACTCCGCTTAAGAGAGGCCGCAGAGATTGCAAAAGCCGGAGGATATGAGTACTTCACGACGACGCTCAGCATCAGCCCGCTTAAGAATGCAGCAAAATTGAATGAGATTGGATTAAAACTTGCAGAAGAGTATGGCGTGGCATATCTGACGTCAGATTTCAAAAAGAAGAACGGATATAAGCGGTCCGTAGAATTATCCGCACAGTACGGACTTTACCGGCAGGACTACTGTGGCTGTGAGTTCTCCATGCGCCAGCGTCTGGAAGAACAGCAGGCACGAAAAGAACAGTGAAAATGCATAAATGGAATTAGAAAATTGCATGGATTAAGAAAAAAATCACGTTTTAGAGTGAATAAATATGTAAATTTCTGTAATAATATTTGCTTTTACGAGGAAATGTGTTAAAATCGGAAACAGTAAACTTAAAAATGAAAGGAAGAAATCCATATGGCACAGTTATGGGGAGGCCGTTTCACAAAAGAAACAGACCAGTTAGTATATAATTTCAACGCTTCCATTACATTTGACAAAAGATTCTATAAGCAGGATATCAAAGGCAGCCTTGCACATGTAGCAATGCTTGCAAAGCAGGGAATCTTAACGGAAGAAGAAAAAGAACAGATCACAGACGGACTGAATGGCATCCTGGAAGATGTAGAATCCGGGAAATTAGAGATATCAGATAAATATGAAGACATCCACAGCTTTGTGGAAGCAACACTGATCGACCGCATCGGCGATCCGGGAAAGAAGCTTCACACCGGACGGAGCAGAAATGACCAGGTTGCATTAGATATGAAGCTTTTCACCAGAGACGAGATCCACGAGATCGACGCACAGGTAAAAGAACTTCTGGAAGTGATCCTTCACGTGATGGAGGAAAATGTCGAGACATACATGCCTGGATTCACACACCTTCAGAAAGCGCAGCCGATCACACTGGCCCACCACATGGGAGCATATTTTGAAATGTTCCGCAGAGACCACGAGAGACTGCAGGACATCGCAAAGCGTATGAATACCTGTCCGCTCGGTTCCGGAGCACTTGCGGGGACAACCTATCCTCTGGACCGTGAGTACACAGCCGAATTACTTGGATTCGACGGACCGACACTGAACAGCATGGACGGGGTATCAGACAGAGATTACTTATTAGAACTGTTATCTGCACTCAGCATCATCATGATGCACTTGAGCAGATTCTGTGAGGAAGTCATCATCTGGAATTCGAATGAATACCAGTTCGTGGAGATCGATGACGCATACAGCACCGGAAGCAGTATCATGCCGCAGAAGAAGAACCCGGATATCGCAGAACTCGTAAGAGGTAAGACAGGACGCGTATATGGTGCATTAAATGCACTGCTTACAACGATGAAAGGTATTCCTCTTGCATACAATAAAGACATGCAGGAAGATAAAGAATGGGCATTCGATGCCATGGATACCGCAAAAGGATGCATCACATTATTTGCCGGTATGTTAAAGACCATGCAGTTCAACAAAGACCGCATGGAAGAAAGTGCAAAACACGGATTCACCAACGCAACAGATGCGGCAGACTATCTGGTAAATCACGGTGTACCATTCAGAGATGCACACGGCATCGTAGGAAAACTTGTGCTGACCTGTATCGAGAAGAAGATCCCGTTAGATGCACTTCCGCTGGAAGAGTACAAGAAGATCTCACCGGTATTCGAAGAAGACATATATGAAGCAATTGATCTTGAGACATGTGTGAATAAGCGTATCACGATCGGAGCACCGGGAAAGGATGCGATGGCAAAGTCAATCGCAGCTTATAAGAAATACATGGCTGAATAAAAAACAAAAGTAAGGGAGAGAAAAGAAGATGGAGAAGAAATTAAGAGTAGGTATTTTAGGAGCAACAGGAATGGTTGGACAGCGTTTTATCTCATTGCTTGAAAATCACCCTTGGTTTGAAGTAGTAACAGTAGCAGCAAGCCCGCGTTCCGCAGGAAAGACATACGAAGAGGCAGTCGGCGGACGTTGGAAAATGGATACACCAATGCCGGAAGGCGTTAAGAAACTGATCGTAAAGAATGTAAATGAAGTAGAAGAAGTAGCTTCTACCGTAGATTTCGTATTCAGTGCCGTAGATATGACAAAAGACGAGATCAAAGCGATCGAAGAAGCATATGCAAAGACAGAGACACCGGTTGTATCAAACAACAGCGCACACCGCTGGACAAAAGATGTACCGATGGTAGTACCTGAGATCAACGCAGCGCACTTCGACCTGATCAAGACTCAGAAAGAGCGTCTCGGAACAACACGCGGATTCATCGCAGTAAAACCAAACTGCTCAATCCAGAGCTACACACCTGCACTTGCAGCATGGAAAGAATTCGGACCAAAAGAAGTTGTTGTAACAACATACCAGGCAATCTCCGGAGCAGGTAAGACATTCAAAGACTGGCCGGAAATGATCGAGAACATCATCCCGTACATCGGCGGAGAAGAAGAAAAGAGTGAGAAAGAACCTCTGCGTGTACTCGGAACACTGGAAAATGGTGAAATTAAACTTGCAGAAGAGCCAAAGATCACATGCCAGTGCTTAAGAGTACCTGTACTGAATGGACATACAGCAGCTGTATTCATCAACTTCGAGAAGAAGCCAACCAAAGAACAGCTGATCGAGAAACTGGAAAGCTTCAAGGGATTCCCACAGGAAGCAGAACTTCCAAGTGCTCCAAAGCAGTTCATCCAGTACCTGTCAGAAGACGACAGACCACAGGTAAAAGCAGATGTTAACTACGAAAACGGAATGGGTGTATCTATCGGACGTCTGAGAGAAGACAGCATGTATGACTACAAATTCATCGGACTGTCACACAATACTGTCCGTGGTGCAGCAGGCGGAGCTGTACTTTGCGCCGAAGCACTGACTGCTAAGGGATATATCCAGGCGAAATAGCCAGGGGGACGGGAAATCCGGCTTTTTTAGTGTCCCTGGTGGTACACTCACCTGCTTAGCATTCATAAGGCGAAGACATAAAAAGGCAAAAGCATAAAAAGGCAAAAGCATAAAATATAAAAAGGCGGGAACTGCAATATGTAAAAAGGCGCAGTTCCCGCCTTTTTATACGTTATATCTCCAGAAAAGAAGCCGGTCCCGCCTGCCGATACAAAATCCAATCACAAATCCGATCACAAATCTGAACACCAGTTTTGTCACAAGTCTGAACACGATACATCTCAGTGTTGAGAATAAAAGATGGTTTTGCTATAATAAAGTATACAATAAACTCGCTGATTACAAAGTGCCGGTGGGGACACTGAAAAAACCAAAAACACCGTCCCCATGGCCCATGGCAAGAAACGGAGGAAGCCCCTATGGACCGAGAATTATTGAACTACACACAGAACCGAGAACTTTCCTGGCTGAGATTCGATCAGCGTGTATTGGAAGAAGCAAGAGATAAGAGCGTGCCGCTATTAGAACGTATGAAATTTGTAGCCATCTTCACCAGCAACTTAGATGAATTCTTCATGATCCGTGTCGGAAGTCTCTATGATATGGTGCAGACAGATGACCGCCACAAGGACAGCCGGTCGGGAATGACACCGCAGGAGCAGCTGGATGCGATCTACGCAGCAGTTGCCCCGTTATATAAAGAACGTGACAAGACCTACGCCGGGATCAAGAAAGAACTGTCCCCATACGGAGTCTGCGGACTGGACTTTAAAGAACTGGAGGCAGACGAGAAGAAATATGTTAAGAAATGTTTCAAAGAGCAGATCCTGCCGGTACTGTCACCGCAGATCGTAGACAGCAGCCACCCGTTCCCGCATCTTATGAATAAAGATATCTACGTAACAGCCAATCTGAAGCATATCAATAGCAGGAAGAATAAAGACGACAAAGAAAAAGAACAGATCCTCGGAATCGTACCGGTTCCGACCTATGTATCCGATATCCTGATGCTTCCGGGACATGACATCCGTTATATCCGCATGGAGAAAGTCATCATGGAATACCTGGATCTGGTATTTGACCAGTACGAAGTATACGACCCGAACTACATCTGCGTGACAAGAAATGCAGACGTATCTCCGGACGATGAGGCACTGGAGGTTACCGATGATTTCCGGAAACTCATGCAGAGTACCCTGCACAAACGCCGCAGGATGGCGGTAGTAAGATTAGAAACAGCGGAGAAACTGACATCGGAAATGCAGGAATACTTCTGTAAGAAATTCAAAATCACACCGGAGCAGATCTTCCGCACGAAGATGCCGATGAAACTGGATTATATGTTCTCCATCGCAGGAAATCTCCCGGAGTCCATGAAGAAAGCACTGGTCTACGAACCATTCTCCCCGCAAAAATCAGCACATGTACAGGACGGAAACATGTTAAAACAGGTGAAAAAGAATGATATCCTGTTGTTCTACCCATACGAAAGCATGGATCCATTCCTGAAGCTGATCAAAGATGCCGCGGCAGATCCGAATGTAATGACGATCAAGATCACCATCTACCGCCTGGCGAAGAAGGCAAGACTGGTGGAATATCTGTGCGCAGCTGCGGAAAATGGAAAAGAAGTCACCGCGCTGATCGAGCTGCGTGCAAGATTTGACGAGCAGAACAACATCGACTGGTCGGAACGTCTGGAAGAAGCAGGATGCCGTGTGATCTACGGATTCGACGGTTACAAAGTGCATTCCAAGATCTGTCTGATCACATACAGGAACCGCAATGACATCCAGTATATCACACAGGTCGGAACCGGCAATTATAACGAGAAGACAGCTGCCATGTATACCGATCTGTCCCTGATGACAGCCGATCCGCGAATCGGACAAGACGCCGCAGAATTTTTCAAGAATATGTCCATCGGCAATCTGCAGGGCAGCTATCAATACCTGATCGTATCACCGGTCAGTTTAAAGAGCCGTATCTTACAGATGATGGACGAAGAGATAGCAAAAGGAAGCGAAGGACGCATCATTATGAAGATGAACTCCGTGACAGATGTGGACTTCATAAAGAAAGTATCCGAGGCCTCCTGCGCTGGAGTAAGGGTAGACTTGATTGTTCGCGGAATCTGCTGTATACTACCGGGAGTGCCTGGATTTACGGAAAATGTCAGAGTGATGAGCGTGGTTGGCCGCTATCTGGAACATCCACGTATCTTCAGCTTCGGAACCGGCAAAGAGCAGAAGATCTATATCGGCTCCGCAGACATGATGACAAGAAATACAGAAAAAAGAGTAGAAGTAGCCTGCCCGGTATTAGACGGGCAGATCAGACGCCAGATCAACCATGACCTGAAGATCATGTTAAGCGATAACGTGAAAGCAAGGATCATGCAGAAAGACGGCACATATATGAAACGGACCGGCGGCATAAAAGCTGTGGATTCCCAGGCAGTCTTCATGGAAGAAGCACAGCACGGCAGCCGAGAAGAAGACCAACGGGGACGGGGATTACTGGCTTTTTTCCTGTCCCTCCGGCACAGAAAAAAATAAAAGCCATCAGGGACAGGAAAAAAGCCAGTAATTCCCGTCCCCATCGGCTCACCAAGGAGTAACACAATTACATGGGAAAATCACTATACATTGCCGAAAAACCCAGCGTAGCGCAGGAGTTCGCCAAGGCATTGCATATCAATACACAGAGAAAAGACGGATATCTCGAATCAGCAGAAGCAATCGTAACCTGGTGCGTCGGACACCTAGTCACGATGAGTTATCCGGAAGAATACGATCCGGCATTAAAAAGGTGGAGTCTTGAGACTCTGCCTTTTATCCCGCAGGAATTCAAATACGAAGTCATTCCGGCAGTGTCAAAGCAGTTCCGAATCGTATCGGGACTGCTGAACCGCACAGACGTAGACACCATCTACGTCTGTACCGACTCGGGACGGGAAGGAGAATACATCTACCGTCTGGTCGAACAGCAGGCAGGCGTAAAAGGCAAGAACCGCCGCCGCGTATGGATCGACTCCCAGACAGAAGAAGAGATCCTGCGCGGGATCAAAGAAGCAAAAGACTTAAAAGAATACGACAATCTGGCAGCATCGGCTTACCTAAGAGCCAAGGAAGACTACCTGATGGGAATCAACTTCTCCCGCCTTCTGACATTGAAATACGGCAACAGCATCTCCAATTATCTGAATACGAAATATTCCGTCGTATCCGTAGGCCGCGTTATGACCTGCGTCCTCGGCATGGTCGTGCGCAGAGAACGGGAGATCAGGGAATTCGTAGAGACCCCGTTCTACAGAGTCCTAAGCACCATCGGAGAGAAAGGGGCAACATTCGAAGGAGAATGGCGGGCAGTCAAAGGATCAAAATGGTTCGAATCCTTCGACCTCTATAAGGAAAATGGATTCAAAGAAAAGGAAAAGGCAGAAGAACTGATCCGCTGCCTAAGCAACAGCGAGTTAGACGCCAGCCAGCCCCTGACCTGCCAGATCGTATCCATAGAAAAAAAGAAAGAAAAGAAGAACCCGCCGTTATTATTCAACCTGGCCGAGATCCAGAATGAATGTTCCAAGCGGTTCAAGATCAGCCCGGATGAGACTCTCCGGATCATCCAGGAACTATATGAAAAAAAGCTCGTCACCTACCCAAGAACGGACGCCCGCGTGCTGTCGACAGCAGTGGCAAAAGAGATCCACAAGAACTTGAACGGCCTGATGCAGTACGAACCGGCAAAGCCATATCTTCAGGATATCGTGAAATTCGGCAGTCACAAAGGACTGGAGAAGACGAGATATGTCAACGACAAACAGATCACAGACCACTATGCGATCATCCCGACCGGACAGGGCATGGGAGCACTAAAAGGACTTCCGAATCTGTCACAGAGGGTGTATGATGTGATCGTAAGACGATTCTTAAGCATCTTCTACCCACCGGCTGTCTATCAGAAAGTATCGATCGTGACGAAGATCAAAGAAGAATCCTTCTTCTCAAGCTTCAAAGTACTGGCAGAAGAAGGCTATCTGAAAGTTACAGGCGTGCCGGGCAGGAAGAACGACAATAACGACAATACAGACAGCAGCGCAGACAGTACCGAGGACAAAGACACTGATGCAGCCTTCTTCGCCAGGATCCAGAGCCTCAAGAAAGGCATGACCCTTCCGGTACAGTCCCTGGACATCAAAGAAGGCAAGACCTCGCCGCCGAAGCGCTACAATTCCGGTTCACTGATCCTTGCCATGGAAAATGCAGGACAGCTCATCGAAGATGAAGAACTCCGTGCCCAGATCAAAGGAAGCGGAATCGGCACCAGTGCCACCAGAGGCGAGATACTGAAGAAATTATTTAATAATAAATATCTGGCACTCAATAAAAAGACCCAGATCGTCACGCCGACGATGTTAGGGGAAATGATCTACGATGTCGTAGACCATTCCATCCGGCCGCTCCTGAACCCGGAACTTACGGCAAGCTGGGAAAAAGGTCTGACGTATGTGGCAGACGGAGATATCACATCAGATGAATATATGAAAAAGCTGGATGATTTTGTATCAAGACGCACACTTGCAGTCAAAGGTCTGAACAATCAGTATCAGATGCGGGCGTACTATGATAAGGCAGCGCAGTTTTATAAGAAGCCGGTGAGAAAGACCGGAAAAACTAAAAAATAAAAAAGGAGAACCAACATGTCAGAACAATTAACCATCAAAAACCTCTACAACCACATGGATGAAACCATCGCAAAAGACATCTTCGAAGGAGCCACCTACCCATGGGAAATCCTTCCGAAGATCAGCGGCTTCATCAAAGAACTCGGAAAGACCCTTCCGGCAGATGAATACGATCAGGTCGGCGAAGACGTATGGATTGCCAAATCCGCAACCGTATTCCAGACAGCCTACATCCACGGACCGGCGATCATCGGAAAGAACGCAGAAATCCGCCAGTGCGCATTCATCCGCGGAAATGCGATCGTCGGCGAAGGCGCAGTCGTAGGTAACTCGACAGAACTTAAGAACGTCATCCTGTTCAACAAAGTACAGGTGCCGCACTATAATTACGTGGGTGATTCCATCCTCGGTTACAAATCCCACATGGGAGCCGGATCCATCACATCCAATGTCAAATCCGATAAAAAGCTTGTCGTAGTAAAAGCCGGAGACGAAAGGATCGAGACAGGTCTTAAGAAATTCGGAGCCATGCTCGGAGACGAAGTAGAAGTCGGCTGCGGCAGCGTACTGAATCCGGGAACCGTGATCGGAAGCCACAGCAACATCTACCCGCTGTCAAGCGTCAGAGGATTCGTACCGGCACACAGCATCTACAAGAGACAGGGCGAAGTAGTGGAGAAAGTAGAAGAGTAATCAGACCACGGAGGAAAAATCAATGAACAAAATAGCATTCATCGGCGTAGGCATCATGGGCAGATCCATGGTCCGCAATCTCATGAAAGCAGGATTCGAATTACACATCTACGCCAGAACCAGATCCAAAGTCGAAGACGTGATCAGCGAAGGAGCCACCTTCCACGACACCATCGCAGACTGCGTAAAAGACGCAGAAGCAGTCATCACCATCGTAGGCTTCCCGACCGACGTAGAAGAAGTCTACTTCGATGCAGGCAACATCTTAGACAGCGCAAAAGAAGGCGCATACCTGATCGACATGACGACCACAAGCCCGATGCTGGACCAGAAGATCGCAGAAGAAGGAACCAAAAGAGGCTTTCACGTACTGGACGCACCGGTCACCGGCGGTGACACCGGGGCAAAGAACGGTACACTCTCCATCCTGGTCGGCGGTTCCAGAGAAGACTACGAAGCCTGCATGCCGTTATTCGAGGCGATGGGAACCAACATCAACTATCAGGGAGGATCCGGCTGTGGCCAGCACGCCAAACTTGCGAACCAGATCATGATCGCCGGCACCTTATCCGGAGTGTGCGAGGCACTCACCTATGCGAAGGCAAAAGGCCTGGACCTTCAGACGGTACTCGATTCCGTATCGACCGGAGCGGCAGGAAGCAAACAGCTGGATACCTTCGGACCAAAGATCCTGGCAGGAGACTACGCACCGGGCTTCTTCCTGAAGCACTTTGTCAAAGACATGAAACTCGCCCTTACCGAAGCGAACATGAGCAATCTCAATCTGGACGTATTAAGCCAGGTGCTTGCCAACTACGAACTCCTCCAGGCAGAAGGCTGCGGAGATCTCGGCACCCAGGCACTGATCAAGTACTACGAAGAAGAGATGGACGCATAAAACATGTCGAAAAAAAGACAAAAAATGGGTAAAATTGTATAAATTGTTGATACATAGTTGAAGCCTGCTTAAAGATATGATAAAATCATACATGTTTATGAATGGATGAGGGATGTGGGCAAAAAATGATATATAATAATCCCAATTATTTGTGTTTCAAAAACAGAAAACCGAATATAGAGATATTACATAACATTTATAACATGTATAAATATACGAAGACCTCGAGAGATACCCTTCCTTCCATTGGTATGAAATGATAAGAATACCGGGGGGGGGTATTTTGGTGCGCAAAAATATGCGCAGAGAAGAGAAAAATATAATGAATTTATTCAAACTTATAAGAAACCGATAAAAAAGCAGAGAATAAAGGAGTAACCACCAGATGAAAGAATGTTACATAGATATGCATTGCCACATTCTGCCGGGAGTCGACGACGGGGCGAAAGACCTTGCCGAGACGAAGAAGATGCTTGAGATCGCATACGCAGAAGGAATCCGGTGTATCATAGCAACCCCTCACCACCATCCGCACCGCGGAAAGGCACCGGCGGAGAAGCTTCGTGAAAAGGCAAAGCTTGTGCGCGAAGCAGCACACGAGATCGACGAACGCTTCCGGGTATACCTTGGAACGGAAATCTATTTCGGACAGGATGTTGCGGACAAATTAAAAGAAGGAAAGATCCTTTCGATGAACCGCAGAGAGTATGTACTGGTAGAATTTCCGCCCTCACAGACATACAGCTACATCAGACAGGGGATCCAGCAGCTGCAGTTCGCAGGATACGAAGTCATACTAGCGCACGTCGAGCGCTATCACTGCATCGCCGAAGATATAGAACTTGCGGAAGAACTGTACGATATGGGTGTGAACCTGCAGGTAAACTCAGACAGCATCACCGGGGGATCCGGACGTAAGATCAGGAAGTTCATCGAAGAGCTGATGAACCGTGACCTGGTATTCTGCGTCGGAACCGATGCACACGATACAAAGCACAGACCGCCGAAGATGAAGAAGGCGGCCGCTCACGTAGAGAAACGATACGGAGAAGATTATACAAGGAGGATATTCTACAGCAACGCCAAGAGTATGCTGAAGAAGAGAGATTAAGATGAGCCGAAAAAATTATGGAATGATGAATCAGGAGATTCAGGATGACGAAGTTACCATTGATCTGATGGAATTATTCAGTGCCTTATGGGCAAAGAAGACGATAATTATTCTGTCTGCGGTATTCATGGCACTGGTAGCGTTCGTCGGAACGAAGATGTTAGTGACACCGAAGTACACGTCAGTAACGAAGCTCTTCGTTATGGCGAAGAATGACGACACCTCAGCGAGCGCAACCTACACAGACTTACAGACAGGAAGCATGCTGACAAAGGACTACATGGAACTGGTAAAGAGCCGTCCGGTGCTGGAAAAGACCATCTCCAAGCTGAAGCTTGATGTGACACCGGAAGAACTGGCAGAGATGATCACCACAGAGACACCGACCGACACACGTATCATGAGTATCAGTGTGACGGACGATGATCCGAAAGAAGCAAAACAGATCGCAGACACACTCAGAAAAGCAGTCAGTGTACAGATCACAGAGATCATGAATGCGGATTCTGTCAATACCGTAGAAGAAGGGAACCTTCCGACCAGCCCGTCTTCTCCGGATGTCAAGAAGAACATGATGCTCGGTGCACTGCTCGGACTTGTCATCTCTATGGGATTCATTGTGCTGATCTTCATCTTAGATGATACGGTCAAGACTCCGGATGATGTAGAAAAGTACCTCGGACTGAATGTACTGACTTCCATCCCGATCCAGGAAGGAAGCAACGCGCCGAAGAGGGCAAAGCAGCAGAGAGAATCAAGAAATGCTGTAAAAAGCAGAAGATAGGAGAAGGACATGGCAGAGATAGTATTAAAGAATCTAACGAAAGATTACCGGAGCAACGAAGCATACAAGACACTTCGTACCAACATCGAATTCTCCGGATCAGATAAGAAAGTAATCGTATTCACAAGCTGTACACCGAACGAAGGGAAGAGTACCGTGACGATGGGACTTGCAGCATCCCTCGCAGAAGGTGGCAAGAGAGTCCTGTTCGTGGACGCAGACCTTCGGAAATCCGTCCTGATGGGACGCCACAGAGTCACAGGAGAAGTGAAGGGACTGACACACTTCCTCTCCGGACAGGCCGATGTAAAAGAAGTGATCTTAAGAACACAGGAACCGAATCTCTTTGTAACGTTCGCAGGACCGGTTCCGCCGAACCCGGCAGAACTGCTCGGCAACAGAAGGTTCGAAGCCTTCCTTGACGGTGCAAGACAGGCGTATGATTATGTGATCATCGATGCGCCGCCGCTCGGAAGCGTCATCGATGCAGCAATCATTGCAAAAAATTCAGATGCATCTGTGATGGTCATCTCAGCAAAGACGATCAGCTACAAGTTCGCCAGAGTGGTAAAAGAACAGCTGGAGAAGGCAGACTGCCCGATCCTCGGCGTAGTATTGAATAAAGTAGATATGAAACAGAACAAGTATTATGGTAAATACTACGGTAATTACTATGGCAGTTACGGAGAAAACGGAAAGAAATAGAGGGTGAGCGTATGAACCAGCGCGTGGTTACCGGCCTGTTGACGGCCGGATGTATAGCACTGGCGGGTGCAGGATATATGACCTATAAGAATCAGGACCGCACTGCACCGGAGATAAAAGTAGACCAGAGTAAAAAGATTGCCTATACAGAAGGAGAAGACTACGGAAAGCTTCTGGAAGGTGTGACGGCACAGGATGAGAAAGACGGAGACCTGACCAGTGAGGTGTTCGTAGAAAAGGTCGTGCCGGTCAGTAAGAAGAAGGCAGTTGTCTATTACGGTGTCACAGACAAGGCGAAAAATGTAGGAACAGCAAGCCGGGAAGTGACCTATCAGGAAGCAGAAGGCAGCGATGCGGCAGAAGAGACCGCACCGGATACGGCTTCGGCAGAGGCATCGGAAGATACCACACAGAAGACGAAAAAGAAATCCAAAAAAGCAAAGGCTAAGAAGACCGCTGAAGACAAGAAGGCAGAAGAGACCGCACAGGATGCAGCGGCAACGGATCAACAGAGCGCAGACCAGCAGAGTGCGGCCCTGCAGCCGAATGGCACACGCCCGGCAATGAAGCTTGCCGAAGAAGCGAAGACGATAGCCAGAGGCACATCATTCAATGCGCTGAATGAAGTGACCGATGCAGTGGACGACAAAGACGACAGAGACACCTTGTTCCGCGGACTTCACATCGACGGGAATTACAATGTGAACCAGGCAGGAACCTATACATTACAGTATTACGTACAGGACAGTGACGGTAATACCTCAGATCCGATTACATTTACACTGACTGTACAGTAACAGACAAAGGATGAATGATATGAGACAGAGACTTCTGGAAATGGAAAGAAAGAACCTGATAGGAAAACTGATCACACTGATCCAGCTTCTGGTATCGGTGATCTGCATCGTGACTGTGGCAGGCAGCGGGATGCTGCCGAAGAAGTACCTGATCTTCCTGATCGGGGCACTGGCAGTACTCTTTGGTGCGACACATATCCTGCAGTATCCGAAGAATAAGGTACTGCGCTATACGGGTATGATCATAAGTCTTCTGATGACGATCATACTGGCAGCGATCAGCATGGGAATGATGAAGACCGATGATGTACTTGAGAAAGTCGGCGGAGCCACCTACAAGACGGATAACATGGTCGTGGTCGTGAAGAAAGGTGATTCTGCGAAGAACATCGAAGATGCCGAGGATTACCGGTTCGGTTGTCAGACGGCAGTAGATCAGAAGAATACCGATAAGATGATCAAGGACATCGAGAAGAAAGTCGGCAAAGACGTGAAGACCGAAGAATACGAATCATTGACGGATGAGGCAAATGCACTTCTGAATGGAAATGTGGATGCGGCGGTGTTCAATGAGGGGTATATGAGTATGATCGATGAGTCGGTTGAGGGGTTCTCGGATCAGGTTCGCATTTTGTATCAGTATGGAATAAAGACAAAATTAAAAGAAGAGAAAAAAGCAGATGTACAGGAACCGTTCAATGTGTTTATCAGTGGTATCGATGTATCTGGACCAATCACAACGAACAGCCGAAGTGATGTAAATATTATTATGACGGTGAATCCGAATACGAAGCAGATCCTGCTCACAACGACACCGAGAGATTATTATGTTACGATCCCAGGTGTATCGGGTGATGCAAGGGATAAGCTGACACACGCAGGTATCTATGGAGTGGATGCATCTATGGCAACACTGGAAAATCTGTATGGAATCGACATCAGTTACTATGCGCGGGTGAATTTTACTTCACTGGAGACGATAGTGGATGCACTTGGCGGTGTGGATGTGAATTCGGAAGTAGAGTTCGAAAAGAATGGATATAGCTTCCATAAAGGTGTAAATCATATGAATGGTGCGCAGGCACTTACTTTCTCAAGAGAGAGATATAGCTTTGCAGAGGGAGATAACCAGCGTGGTAAGGATCAGGAAGCGGTATTGACTGCGATTATTCAGAAAGCCACCTCTCCGGCAATCATTAAGAGTGCTAACGAGATCCTGACAACGGTCAGTGATTGTGTAGAGACGAATATGACATCGGATGAGATGGCAAAATTCATTAACATGCAGCTTAATGACGGGGCAAGCTGGAATATTGAATCGCAGGCAGCGTCCGGTAAGGGAGATACACAGGCTTGTTATTCGTCGGGATCGCAGTTGTTGTATGTGATGTGGCCGGATGAAGCGGTAGTAGCAAATGTAAGTGATAAGATGCAAAAAGTATTAACAGAGAAATAGTATAGGAAAAGAGAAACAGGTTATGAAAATACAGGAGAAGAAAAAAGTTCATATTCGGTGGATGCTGGTCTGCTATGATATATTGATATATTTATTGTCGGCAATATTATTGCTGCGGCTTTACGGAGGAAATGATAAATTATCATATACAGGCATACTTCAACAAATGTGTATATCTATGGTGTGCATATTTGGCATCCGCCTGCTTGGAAATATATATGGACAGGTATGGAGATATGGAGGCATTCAGTGCTATATGCGCCTGATCTTTGCAGATGGAATAGCATGTGTGCTCTATATGATCATAGAAATTCTTCTCCCCGTTGAAAGCATTACTTTTGCGAGAATGCTTTCTCTTGTAAGTGTGGATCTGCTTGGAGCATTAACGATACGTATGTTGTACCGCTATGCATATAAATGCGGGAACAGCAATGATATACAGGGCAGATTCTGGGCGGTGCTTCTGAAAATATTCTCGGGAATTGATGCAGGACGTGAAAAAGAAATCCAGAAAATTAAAATTGCGATTATTGGTGCAGGCCGCGTAGGTGTCGGCCTTGCAGAAGAACTGCTGAATAACGAGCAGGCATCCTACGTTCCGAGATGCTTTATCGATATTAATAAAGAAAAAGTAGGACGTGAGATTCAGGGAATTCCTGTATGGTCGGAAACGGATGCAACATTATCGAAGCTGGATGATTATGAAGTTCAGGAGATTATCTTTGCAATTCCGTCTATGGAGACAGAAAAGAGAAAAGAACTGTATGATTATTATAAGAATGCCGGCTATAAAGTGAAAATCTATGATTATCCGACGATGCATGCTGCCGGAGGGAAGAGATATCTGAGAGAGTTCGACATTGAAGAATTACTTTTTAGAAAGCCTTTGGTAGTTGCGGACGAACAGACGAATGCATATTACAAAGATAAAGTAGTATTGATCACCGGTGGCGGCGGTTCCATTGGATCGGAGCTCTGCCGTCAGATGGCTAAGATGCATCCAAAGCAGTTAGTTATTTTGGATATCTATGAAAATGGTGCTTATGATGTACAGCAGGAACTGAAAATTGCTTACAAAGGGAAATTAAAGTTACAGGTTGAGATTGCGTCAATTACGAATCGAAAGGCAATGGCAAGAATATTCGAACAGTACCATCCGCAGATCGTAATTAACGCCGCTGCGCATAAGCATGTACCGCTGATGGAGCATAATTGCATTGAGGCGATTGAAAACAATATATTTGGAACGAAAAACATGGTGGAATTATGCGAAGAATATGGTGCGGAACGATTTATGATGGTATCCACGGATAAGGCAGTCAATCCGACGAATGTCATGGGTGCCACAAAGCGTATGTGCGAGATGATCGTACAGAGTGCAAGTACACATGGAAAGGTAAAGTACAGTGCAACCAGATTCGGCAATGTGCTCGGAAGTGCGGGATCGGTAATTCCATTGTTCAAAAGACAGATTGCAAATGGCGGTCCTGTGACGATCACAGACAAGAGAATCATCCGGTATTTTATGACGATACCGGAAGCTTCTCAGCTGGTACTGCAGAGTGGAGCAATGGCGCAGAATGGTGAATTGTTCGTTCTGGATATGGGAAAACCTGTGAAGATCATGGATCTTGCCGAGAATATGATCCGGTTATCCGGGGTACAGGGGATTGAGATTGTTGAGACAGGGCTTCGTCCGGGAGAAAAGCTCTATGAAGAGTTGTTGGTAAAGACAGAAGAACTGGATAAGACAGAGAACAGTATGATTTTTATCGAGAGAGATTCGGCACTCAGCGCAGAAGAGATTGATGATAAACTTGCAATGTTGAAGGAAGCTTGTGCTACGGATGACGACTCGAAAGCGAGAGAAGTGTTGAGAAAGGTTGTTCCGACGTTTAAGACGCCGGAAGAAGTAAATAAGACGGCGTTTAAAAAACAGCATAGAGAAAATGAAGAGAACTCGAAAAAGGGAATGAAAGTTGCATTGTTTTAATGAGAATAGAAAGGAAGTATAGATTATGAAAATTCCATTTTCACCACCGGATATTACAGAAGAAGAAGTCGAACAGGTTGCAGAAGCATTAAGATCAGGATGGATTACAACCGGACCGAAGACGAAAGAGTTAGAACGACAGGTGGCAAATTTTTGTGGAACAAGTAGGGCTGTATGTCTGAATTCTCAGACAGCATGTGCAGAGATGACTTTAAGACTACTGGGTGTAACGGAGGGTGACGAAGTAATCGTACCAGCTTATACATATACGGCTACAGCATCAGTAGTATGCCATGTAGGTGCTAAGTTGGTCATGGTAGATGTTCAGGGTGATTCACTGGAAATGAATTATGATAAACTGGCAGATGCAATTACAGAAAAAACAAAAGTAGTTATTCCGGTTGATCTGGGTGGTGTTCCGTGTGATTACGATCGGATTTTTTCAGTTGTAGAAAGTAAGAAACATTTATTCCATCCCTCTAATGAATTACAAAAGGCAATCGGAAGAGTTGTAGTGATGGCAGATGCGGCACATGCATTTGGGGCCACATGGAAAAACAAACCGGTTGGAAGCATCGCTGATTTTTCTAATTTCAGTTTTCATGCGGTTAAAAACTTTACAACTGCAGAGGGTGGCGCGGTAGCCTGGAAAAATATTAATGGAATTGATAATGAAGAGATATATCATCAGTATCAGTTGTTATCACTTCATGGACAGTCAAAAGATGCATTGGCGAAGACTCAGCTTGGAGCATGGGAGTATGATATTGTAGGACCATGGTATAAATGTAATATGACAGATGTGACTGCAGGAATTGGCCTTGCACAGATGAAACGATATAAAGGATTACTTGCAAGAAGAAAAGAAATTATTAGAAAGTATGATGAAGCATTCAAACCACTTGGAATTGAAGTCTTGAATCATTATACAGAAGATCATCAATCATCAGGACATTTATACATTACAAGAGTTCCTGGTATTTCATTGGAACAGAGACAGGAAATTATTGTGAAGATGGCTGAAGAAGGAATTGCTTGTAATGTGCATTATAAACCATTAGCGATGATGACTGCTTATAAGAATATGGGATTTGATATTAAGGATTATCCGAATGCTTATAAGAGATTTGAGAATGAGATTACATTGCCGCTTCATACAAAATTGACGGATGAAGAGGTGGAGTATGTGATTGGAAAGTATTGTGAGATTGTAAAGCAGTATATATAATATGGGAGTTGGTCCCAGCTGAGAGTATGAGGAATTGTTATGAGAAAATGGGAAGATCTTCCTGAATATATGAAATGTGATGAAGTGAAAGAGTATTATGATATTCTTAGTAAAAAAAAGCTCAGCTTAGTGATGAAACGTGCATTTGATATAGTTGTCGGTACGTGTGTACTTGTTGTGACTGCAATACCGATGATTGTTATAAGTGTTAAAATTGCGACGGAATCTAAAGGCGGAGTGTTTTATAGACAGGAACGAGTTACAACTTATGGTAAAAAATTTAGAATTCATAAGTTTAGAACGATGGTTGCAAATGCTGATCAGATCGGAAGTGCGGTTACTGTTTCGGGAGATAACCGCATTACGCCAACTGGTGCGTTTCTAAGAAAGTATAGATTAGATGAACTGCCACAGATATTTGATGTGTTATCTGGGAATATGAGTTTTGTTGGAACCAGACCTGAGGTAACGAAATATGTGAAGAAGTATACGAAAGAGATGCGTGCTACATTGTTGTTGCCGGCTGGTATTACTAGTGAAGCTAGTATTCAGTATAAGGATGAAGCTGAGCTTTTAGATGCGGCAGATGACGTGGATAGAGTTTATGTGGAGAAGGTGCTTCCGGAGAAGATGAAGTATAATTTGGAGAGTATTAGGAAGTTTAGTTTTTTGAGAGAAATTGCTACTATGGCGAAGACTTTAGTGGCGGTTATGAGGTAAATAGGATGATAGACGGATTAGTGTCAATAATTATGCCTTCTTGGAATACGGGAAAGTTTATAGCAGAATCAATACAATCAGTTGTTAATCAAACATATGAAAATTGGGAGCTAATTATTGTCGATGATTGTTCAACCGATAATACGGATGAAGTTGTGGCAATGTTCAATGATAAAAGAATTAAGTATTTAAAAAATAAAAAAAATAGTGGTGCTGCATTAACAAGAAATAAAGCATTACGAGAAGCTAAAGGTGAGTGGATTGCGTTTCTGGATTCGGACGATTTGTGGACTCCAGAGAAACTTGAACATCAACTGCGCTTTATGAAAAAAAACGGGTATACTCTTTCATTTACGGAATACGAAAAGATTGATGAAAAGTCCAAGCCATTAAATATTTATGTTTCGGGTCCGAAGAAGGTAAATAAGCATAAGATGTATAATTATGATTATATTGGTCAGCTTACAATGATGTATAACGTAAAGAAATTTGGGACTATTCAGATTAAAGATATTAGAAAAAATAATGATTATGCAATAAGACTTCAGCTCTATAAAAAGCCAGAAACATGTGCTTATTTATTGAAAGAAAATTTGGCAAAGTATAGAGTTAGAAAAGTAAGCATTAGCCATGATAAGTTTAGAAAAAAATTTAAAAGTCATTATGATTTGTTTCACATGTGTGATGAAAAGTCGGTGTTAGTTGCTGCGTGGTATACTTGTTGGAATATGTTTTATGGGGTATTAAAGAAAAAAAAATATGAAAAAGAAAGATAGGAGGCTTTATGAGGGTTCAGGTTTTAGTTGCGGCAATGAATCAGTATAATCATTCTTTGCTAGAAAAAATGCATATACAATCAGATGTTATAGTGGGAAATCAGTGCGATTTTAATGGTATAGAACATTTTGAGTATAAAGGATATTCAGCTACATATTTGAATTTTGAGGAACGTGGTGTCGGACTAAATAGAAATAATACGTTGATGAGAGCTACGGGTGATATTTGTCTATTTGCTGACGATGATATGGTTTATGTTGAAAATTATCCAGAGCTTATTGAAAAGGCCTTTTTGGATTATCCAGATGCAGATATTATTGCATTTAATTTAGTGGAGAAGATTCCAACCCGTTATATTATAAAAAAAGCAAAAAGGATTAGATTTTATAATTTCCTGACGTATGGTACTGCTAGAATTGCAGTGAGATTAAGTAAAGTTAGGGAAAATGGTATTTCATTTAATTTGTGCTTTGGAGGTGGAACAGAGCACTGTCATGGGGAAGATAACATTTTTATAGCTGATTGTTTAAAAAGAGGTTTAAAAATGTATGCAGTTCCAGTTAGTATAGCAAATCTTACAGAAGAGAGAGAATCTACTTGGAATAGTGGATATAACAGGGAATATTTTTTTGATCAAGGGGTATTATATAAAACTATATCAAAAAAATTATGGAGATTATTATGTTTGCAAGATGCAGTGCGACATGCAAAAAAAGAATATAAAACCAGTTGGAAAAATGCATATACCTTAATGATTAAAGGTGGCAAGGGGCTGAAATGATGACTAATAAAATAAAAAGGGAAAATGGTGGTTTTTTTTTCCTATTATTAATTAGAATTGTATATGTTGTTACTACGATAAAAATATTAGATGGTTTGTGGTACTATGGTGGAGGATATGATATAAATTTTAATCTTCAAAAAGAAATATTTGCACTATGTATGTTTGCTGCTATGACTTTTTATTTTAAATATAATTATTATGCTAATAATTTTAAAAGCATAGTAATAAAAGTTCTTTTTACATTATATTACATACCACTTAATGCGTCGTTTTCGATTCATGATCAAACAGTGTTGTATTTTGCGATAACAAATATTTATTTTTTCTTATTAATGTTTTTTTGCTGCAAAGCAATGAGAATTGGTACAATTACAATAAGTACTAGAAGTGAGCAGGGGTTTGATAGATATGAAAAATATGATCAAAAAAAATTATTTGATTTGTTGAATAGAAGAGTTGTCCGTGTAGTTTTATTCTCGATATGTTTGTTATGTATAGCTTACAAAATTTCTTATAATGGTTTTTCTTTTTCCTTAAATATATTTGGTGATTCTGTTTATACAACTAGAGAAAGTTATGTCGAAACTATGAATACGCTGGATAGTACGGCAATAGGATATATAGTTACATTAATTATGAATTTAGCTGGTTATACGGTTCCTTTTTATCTATATTTAGCAATTAGAAAAAAAGATTATTTTGCCGGATTTGTTAGTATTATAGCTTTATTATCGATATTTAGTGTTAATTCAAGTAAAAGTGCAATGCTATTTGTTTTTATTGTTTTTGCTATTGGTTTTTTGGAGAAAAATAATCTACTTAGTAAATTTTCAAAATATTTTGAGGTTTGTATTTTTTGTGTCTTAATTCTATCTTTATTTACATATTTAATTTTTAAAAGATATGATTTTTATTTTTTAATATTACGTAGAGAGATGTTTTTACCAGCTTGGCTTGATACAAAATATTATATGTTATTTGAAAATGCTCCGAAACTAGTCTGGTCTCAAGGCACTTTTTTGTTACAAAAGTTAATTCCTAGTATATATTCAACAGGATATTTACAAATGATAAATAATAATTATTTTGGAGGATATGTTCCGTCGCCAAACACAGGTTTGTTTGCAGATGCGTATATGAATTTTGGAATTATTGGTATAATAATATACCCTCTGTTAATTAGCTTTGTTTTAAATAAAAGTGAAGGTATATATCGAAAATATGGTTTGGGTATAATGACTGTTATGGCTGTTAAATTAGCAATTCATTTGACTAATGTACCACTTCTGAGAACAGATTTTATTCTTTCGTATTTTTTGTTTACATTTATTTTATGGCTTGTTTCAAAAGTTAAATAATTAGTAAATGAGGTGATGTTTGGATGGATAAAGAGGAAAAAATAAAAGTTACAGTATATTGTTTGGCATTTAATCATGCTAATTATATAGAACAGACACTTATTGGTTTTGTTTCTCAAAAAACAAATTTTGCAGTAAAATTTGTTATTCATGATGATGCTTCAACAGATAATACTGCTGAAATAATTAGAAGATATGAAAAAAAATATCCAGATTTAATATATGGAATTTATCAACAGGAAAATCAGTATTCAAAAGGAGAAAGAATTTTGGCAAAATTTATTCTTCCGCATGTAAAAGGAGATTACATTGCAGTGTGTGAAGGTGATGATTATTGGTCAGATTCATCTAAATTGCAGAGACAAGTGGATATGTTAGAGGCAAATAGTAATTGCTTTATGAGTGTTCATAAAACAAAAGAGATATATGAAAATGGGATATCGACAGGCTTCTATTTTCCTAATGAAAATTTAGAAACGGGTATTATAGAACGTGATGATTTTTTGAAATTGAGATATGGTTTTCATACAAGTTCCTATATGTTTAGAAAGAATGAATGGGTAGAATATATTAATAATCCACCAAGTTTTAAGACTACATATGGGGTAGGTGATGTCCCTTATCTTTTATATTTTGGTGCGTTAGGAGATGTGGCATATGTTGGTCGAGAAATGTCATGTTATCGTCGAGGGGTTGCAACGAGTTGGACTGTGCATCATGCTAGGTTAAATGTAAAAGAATTAACTAATCATGCATCACAGATTTACAAGATGTATGTTGAATTTGATAAATATACGGATGGACAGTTTAAAGAAATATGTATGAGTCGTGAAGCTGTGTATAAAATGCAAGAAATGGTTTTGAAAGAAAAACCAAGAGAATTGTTAACAAACGAGTATAGACAATTGATACGGTATTTGCCTATAACAAGAAAGGTGTTTTTGGTATTGTCGTTGGTTCTACCTAAAGTATTAAAAAAGGTATATATAAGACATTTGGAGTTTAATAATAACAAATGGCTAAAGAACAGGAGATAATATGAACAGTAAAACAGTTTTTACAAATTTAATATGGAGATTTGCAGAACGTTCGGGTGCACAGTTGGTAAAATTTTGCGTGGAATTAATTCTAGCAAGGATATTGCTTCCAGATGATTATGGACTAATAGCCTTAGTTACTGTTTTTATTACAATATCAAATGTTTTTGTAGATAGTGGGTTAGGAAATGCATTAATTCAAAAAAAAGATGCAGATCAAACTGATTTTTCTACAGTTTTTTTCTTTAATCTTGTTTGGTGTTTGATATTATATGGTTTGTTGTTTTTTCTGGCACCGGTTATAGCTAGCTCTTTTTCCCAACCAGAATTTTCGGCAGTTTTAAGAGTTTTAGGGTTACAGATAATTATTTCTGGAGTGAAAAATGTTCAACAAGCATATGTTTCTAAGAACTTTATGTTCAAAAAATTTTTCTTTGCAACGTTAGGAGGTACAATAGGGGCTGCGGTATTGGGCATATGGATGGCGTATCAGGGGTTTGGTGTATGGGCGTTGGTTGCTCAGCAATTGTTTAATGTAACTGTTGATACAATAATATTGTGGATTACAGTCAAATGGCGCCCATCGAGGGAGTTTTCGTGGAATAGATTTAAAAGGTTGTTTGCCTATGGATGGAAATTGCTAGCATCAAGTTTGCTAGAAGCTGTTTATAATAATATTAGGCAGTTGATTATTGGTCGGTTTTATTCATCGGGAGATTTAGCATTTTATAATAGAGGAAGACAATTTCCAGATTTTATAACATCAAATGTAAATAGTTCTATAGATAGTGTTTTACTACCTACATTAGCATCAATACAGGATAGAAGAGAACAAGTAAAACAAATGACAAGGAGGGCTATCAAAACGAGTACATATATTATGGCTCCATTAATGTTGGGCTTAGCTGCTGTTGCAGAGCCGATGATACGAGTTATACTCACAGAAAAATGGTTACCCGCATTGCCATATCTTAGGATTTTTTGTATAACATTTATGTTTTACCCGCTTCATACTGCAAATTTGAATGCAATTAAAGCTTTGGGAAGAAGTGATTTGTTTTTAAAATTAGAGGTTATTAAGAAAATTATTGGAATTATAGTTTTGATTTTAACTATGAAGTTGGGAGTGATGGCAATGGCATATAGTTTGCTATTTACTACACTGACCAGCCAAATAATTAATTCGTGGCCTAATAGAAAATTGTTGGATTATGGATATATGGAACAAGTAAAAGACATTATACCAAATATTATTTTGGCATGTATGATGGGAATAATTGTATATCCAGTAAAATATATCGAGATAAATAGTTTGTTTATTCTATTAATTCAAATATTCATAGGTATAGTTATATATTTAACAGGATCATTTGTCTTGAAGTTAGATACATTTAATTACTTAGTTGAAATTTTAAGATTATATATAAGAAAAAGGAGTATATAAGATGTCGAAAATATTAGTAACACGTTCTTCGATGCCTTCATATGAAGAGTATTGTGAAGAAATAAAGGATTTGTGGGAGAGTCACTGGATAACGAATATGGGGACAAAGCATCAGAGACTTCAACTTGAACTCGAAAAATATCTAAATGTTCCACACTGTATTCTTTATACGAATGGTCATCTAGCTTTAGAAAATGCTATTGCAGCTTTGAATTTGCCGAAAGGTGGAGAGGTAATTACGACCCCATTTACATTTGCATCAACTACACATGCTATTGTAAGAAATGGACTAATACCGATTTTTTGTGATATAAAAGAGGATAATTATACGATTGATACTGAAAAGATAGAAGCATTAATTACTGATAATACAGTAGCAATTGTTCCGGTTCATGTATACGGAAATATTTGTGATGTTGAAGAGATTGATCGAATTGCAAAAAAATATGGCTTAAAAGTAATTTATGATGCGGCACATGCATTTGCAGTAAAATATAAAGGAAAATCGTCTGCAAGTTTTGGTGATATATCTATGTTTTCGTTTCATGCTACGAAAGTTTTTAATACAATTGAAGGTGGTTGTGCATGCTTTAAAGAAGATTCTTGGGTGACATTATTAAATGACATGAAAAATTTTGGCATACATGGTCCGGAATCCGTGGAATATGTTGGTGGAAATGCAAAAATGAATGAATTTCAAGCAGCTATGGGTTTGTGTAATATGAAACATTTAGATAAAGAAATAGCAAAGAGAAAAAAAGTCGTTATGAGATATAGAGAAAGGTTGTCAGGTGTAGATGGAATAAGGCTTTCAAAAATTCAAAAAGATGTGGAGTCAAATTATGCTTATTTCCCAGTGGTGTTTGATGAATATAAATATACAAGAAATGAAGTCTTTGAGCTATTGGCTGAAAATAACATAGGGGCTCGAAAGTATTTTTATCCATTAACTAACAGCTTTGAATGCTATAGAAATTATCCAACAGCAGGAACAGAAAAAACACCGGTAGCACAGCATATGGCTCTTCGTGTACTTACTCTTCCTCTCTTTGCAGATCTTAGTTTGGCGGATGTGGATAGGATTTGTGATTTGATTTTAGATTAAGAATATAACTTACATAAGGAGGACGAGAAAATCATGGATTTAAGTAGTTCAGGTAAAACAATTGCAAAATTGCGAAAATCTGCAGGATTTACTCAGGCCTCTTTGGCTGAACGGCTTGGAATTAGCGATAAAGCGGTTTCAAAATGGGAAAGAGGAATGTCTTTCCCAGATACATCGCTTTTGAATAGGCTTTGTATTTTACTTGATACAGATATAGAAAGTATATTGTATGGACAAGAACAGTCAAATCATGGGATGGGAATTTTAATATTAGATAAAAACATTTCACCAGAGATAATAGTATATAATAAACCGCTTATACATTATTTGATTTCACAATTTTTACTTGTTGGAATACGAGAAATAGTAATTGTAGGAAAGTGTATTCCATTACAATTAAAAGATATCAAAATTACAATTGTACCAACACTAAACCAGCGGTTTACTAAGAATAAATTCGTAATTTATGGAAATCAATTTTTATATGGGCCTAATTTGACAAAACATTTTATGAGAGCAATGTCGAGAAAATCACTTACGGTGATTGCGGCAATGAAGGCTAAGGGCGATTATGCTTTAAAGGTTGATAATGACAGAAAGGCTGTCCTTTCTAATGAATTTAATATTAATAAGTATTATGCATTGCCATACGTATTTAATACAAATGTCGAGAAAATACGACCTTTTGAAGAGATAGTAAATGAAAGAGTAAATGTTGAAACAATGGTCAGGGGAATGGTTCATTTTAATTTAAATTGTTTTGAAAAACTCTACGAAATGGCAGGGTTTATTAGAATGATGGAAGAAAATACAGGGGAAAAAATTGCAGATATTACAGATATTGTTGAAAGAAGAACTAGAGTAAACTAATGGTAGGTTTATCTGACAAATTTAAAAGCTATAATTTTAGTAAAAGATGTATAAAATAGAGGTGTTATAAAGAAATGTATAATTTAAAAGGAAAAAAACTATTAATTCTGGCCGGTGCAGGAGTTCATAATAAGGTTGTAAGAGCCGCAAAAGAGATGGGAATTTATACAATTGTAACAGATTATTTACCGGATTCTCCTGCAAAAAAATTGGCGGATGAAGCGTGGATGCTGAATATTACAGATGTTGATGCTATTGTAGAAAAATGCAAGGAGGAACATGTAGATGGCGTTATGAATTTTTGCATTGATCCAGCTCAAAAGCCGTATTATGAAATTTGTAAACGCCTTAACTTACCATGTATAGGAACAAAAGAAACATTTGATGTTTTAACAGATAAAAGAACATTTAAAGATTATTGCGTTCAACATGGGGTTGATGTAATACCAGAATATACAGAAGAAGATGTAATGAAAGGCAATGTTGAATACCCATTATTTATTAAACCGACAAATAGTAGAGGGTCTCGTGGACAGTCAGTTTGCTATTCTAAGGAAGAGGCAATAAAGGGCATTGCTTTCGCAAAAACGGAATCCTCAGATGGTGGATTTGTTTGTGAAAAATACATGGAGAAGTATCAGGATATCGGCTCTGCTTTTTTTGTGGTTGATGGAGAACCTTATTTAGTAAAATTTGGTGATCGGCATTTGGGCAAACCAGAAGATAATTTGAACAAGCAAGTAGTTTGTACAAAATTACCATCGGATAGTTCTGATATGTTTGAAGCGTGTGTGATTGATCGTGTAAAAGAAATGATTAAATCACTTGGAATAAAATTTGGACCAGTTTTTTTACAGGGATTTGTAGATGGTAATACGATTCGTTATTATGATCCTGCTCAACGAATGCCGGGCGGGGATTATGACGTGATTTTGGAAAAGGCAACAGGATTTAGTACTGTTCGTTCATGGATTACATTTGCTTTGACTGGGGATGTAAAAGGGGCAATAGGTAATCCGAAACAATGTTATCGCTTAAATGGTGGGACTGCATTGTTACTTACGGTTACTGTGAGACCAGGAAAAATGGAAAAAATCCTTGGTTTTGATGATGTGTTGAAAATGTCTCATGTCATTTATGGAAGACAAATTATACCAGAAGGAGAAATAATTCCGGCGACAGGAGATATTGCACAAAGAGTTGCGGCCTTTGGGTTACTTATTGATAGGGACGTGGATATTCAAGAGTGTTTGGATTCAGTCTATAATACATATCGTGTATTAGATGAAAATGGTAATTCAATGGTTATTTCAAAATATAGATACGAAGGTGAAAAAAATGAAAAATAATAAATCAGAATATTTAATTAAGTTACTTGATTTTATAGAATGTGATTTTGACACTTTTTCTGATGATGTTAAAGCACAGGCGAAAAAGATGTTTTTGGATCTTGCAGGAGTAATTTGTGCCGGAGCTAAGAACAACACAGCACAAACCATAGCAGCATATGTTAAGGAAAATTATCCAAACGGAGAATATACAGTGCTGGGATCGGGAAATAAAACTAACCTTATAGGAGCAGCACTTGCAAATGGCATGGCAGCTAATGCGTTGGATTTGGATGATGGTTATTCTTTATTAAGAGGACATCCAGGGGCAGGGTTCTTTGGGGCACTTATTTCGGCGGCAGAAAATGCAAAGTGTACTTATGGAGAATTTTTAGCTGCAGTTGTTGTTGCATATGAGATTTCCATCAGACAAGGATATGCTATTAGAGACTTTTATGGCTGGGATCACAGCTCTGGAAGTTATGGAACTTTTGCAACAGCTGCTTCAGTGGGTAAATTGTTAGGACTGAATAGAAATGAAATGGAAATGGCACTTGGAATTGCTGACTTTATTATGCCGGTAACTCCTGCAAAGCGTTCTTGTTATATACCATCTACAAACAAAGATGGCATATATTGGGGACAACATGCAGGAACACAAGCGGTAATGATGGCTAAAGCTGGAATCACAGGAAAAAATCCAGTTATTCTTGATGATGAGTATCTTCATTACATTGATACACTTGGAGAAAAGTTTTATTTCTTCAATTTGTATATTAAATTTTATTCGTGCTGTAGATGGGCGCACAGTCCGATTAAAGCAGTTAAAACAATAATGGAGAAAAATTCTATTGTAGCGCAAAACATTGCTAAGGTAGATATTTATTCGTTTGGGAATGCGGGAACATTGTATAGAAATGCGCCTAAGAATGAGGATGAAGCCCAGTATAATATTATTTATCCGATTGTAGCACAAATATTATTTGGTAATTGCGGTCCGTTGGAGAGCAGTACAGAAAAAATGTATGATGCCAGAGTGGAAGATGTGATTAAAAAAATTGAATTTCATCATGAACCAGAATATGACAAAGTATTTCCGGGAAAACGCTTAAGCCGAGCAGAAATTACAACAAAGGATGGGGAGACTTTCAGATCGGAAGCTTTTGAACCAGATGGGGATCATAATGCAGATGTTAGTATAGATGATATTGTTAAAAAGATTTATAGTATTAACGGAGCGTATTCATCAGAGAAAAATATTAATAATATGGTTAGTAAAATATTGGAGACGGATTATGAAGAACCATTTAGCGATATTTTGAATGCAATTCAGAAATGTGCGATTGAGAATAATATTCCAGAGTTAAAGCACGTATAAGGAGATTGTGAAATGAGCAGAGTTGATTTGGTATATCTTAATGAAGAGGATATGATTGAAGCTGGTGTTAAAGACATGAGCAAGTGTATAGATTGTATTGAAGATATGTTTGTTCTTCTTCAAAAAAAAGATTATAGGATGGGAGGAGAACACGCTAATGAACATGGTATTCGTGTTTCTTTTCCTAAGACAACAGATATTGAAGGAATGCCTACGCATAAGCCAGATTTTAGGTTTATGGCAATGCCAGCTTATCTCGGGGGAAGATTTAAAATATTTGGAATTAAAAGTTATGGATCAAATCCAGATAACGCACAGAAGGGGTTACCAAGATCTATACTTATGATGCAGTTACTGGATGCAACGACAGGTGCACCTTTGGCATATATGTCGGCTAACATTCTTAGCGCTATGAGAACAGGTGCAACATCAGGAGTTGGTGCAAGATACCTTACGGTAAAAAATCCTAAGACGGTGGCAATTATAGGACCAGGAACGATGAGTAGATATACATTAGATGCGTTTATGTCTGCACAACCTTCTATAGATACAATCAGAATCAAGGGAAGAAGTCATAGAGGGATAGATTCCTTTATGACATATTGTAAAAATAAATATCCAGGCATTAAAAAGTATGTTGTATGTGATGAGCTTGCTGAGGTATGTAAAGATGCTGATATTGTATTTTATGGAACAACCAATGCCGCAAAATATGAAGATAATCCAACTGTAAAGAAAGAATGGCTTAAGAAAGGTGCACTGGTTATTTCTGCATCAGCATTGTTGGTTGATACGGATTTTCTGTCGGATAAGGATGTAAAACTTATTGCGGATAACTATGAAATGTATGATGAATGGGGAGAAGGACAGCCGCTTCCTACTCAAAAGAATGTATCTACTCTTTTAGGGATGGGATTTTACGATGCTGTTAGGGAGAAAAAAATATCCAGAGATTCTATTACAGAAATAGGAGAAATTCTTATTGGTGAAAAAAAGGGGCGAGATAGGGAAAATCAAATTATTCTTTATGCAGTTGGCGGGATGCCTATTGAAGATGTCGCATGGGGACATGACGTCTATCAGAATGCGCTTAAAAAAGAAATTGGTATGAAACTGAATGTTTGGGAAATTCCTGCACTTTAATGAAAATATTATAAATAACTAAATGTGTTAACTTCCAATTGTAGGTACAACTAAACAAAGAACTGTTGCATATCAATTGTTAAAAACTGTGAACTTCCAGAAATAAGTACAACTCAATGAAAATGAGGAAATAAAAAATCAGAAGAAAATTCGGGGTCAGACCGTGCGCCCAGTTAATGGCATATAATCCGGCAGGTGGAAATCCTGTCAAATAAGTTGCTAGCCACAGCATT
>ERZ791809.199-NODE-199-length-53288-cov-138.049744_pt1 | contig 53288 bp, 53 predicted proteins | sample MGYA00509946_ERZ791809 | MGnify/ENA primary metagenome ERZ791809 (study PRJEB30046, sample SAMN00791993) | human gut metagenome | study: EMG produced TPA metagenomics assembly of the A metagenome-wide association study of gut microbiota in type 2...
AGCATTTTGTCCTTGGAGAGGGACTCTAATAACTACTACTTTATAATACGAGGAGTTTTAGATGCTTGTTACTGGTATAATCCTTATCGGGATTGTTTTCTATGCAATATGGGCTGTGCGAAAAATCCATAAGAACCGCAAAAATGGTTCTTGTTGTAGCGGCAGTTGTTCCGGTTGTGTAGGAAAGGAATATTGCAGCAAATAAAATCCCGCATATAGCCGATGTTTTCCGTTTTGGAGGGCATCGGCTTTTTCGTATATTTGCACATTCGGCAGGGCTGCACTATAATAGAATTTACTTTCTGATTGGATTGCACATCCTGCCGATTGGAGCGGTATAAAATGAGAAAAAACTATATAATAAAAGACGCCAGGAGAATCCTGGCAGAACAAATACGAGATAACGGAATGAATACTATGAACAAAAACCCTATCACCAATGCTACGGGGTTATCTGCGATTATTCCAAAAGATAATGACGGATATTGCACCGTCTATAAAATGGACTGTGAGGATGGCCTGGGGCTTATGACAGTCTATCAGGTTTATCCCGGTATCCAGCTTATTTACAATGATTTTGAAGCAACGAGTTGTTATTGGGACGGAACCATTGATAAGAATGTGCTGGAGATCAATCATTGCCGGGAAGGGCGTGAAGGGAGCGTATTGCAAAGCGGTTCCTGCCTGTACCTCGGAGAAGGGGATCTTTCCATTCATACAATGGATAACTGTGCTTCTGAAATGGCCTTTCCTTTGAGACATTATCGCGGAATCTCAGTAGTGCTTGATCTGGAGCTGGTTTCTCAAAATCCGCCTGGAATCCTCGCCGAGAGCGGTATTGGTATTGCAGATTTCAAAAACAAATTTTGTGCCGATGGCGCATGCTTTGTCATGCGGGCCAAGGATGAGATTGAGCATATCTTTTCTGAACTGTATTCCGTACCGGATCGCCTGCAAAAGCCATACTTCATGCTGAAGGTGCAGGAGCTTCTCTTATTCTTGTGTATGGTGGATGTAAATAAAGAAAAGCAGCGAGAGTTATATACTTCTCCCCAGGTGGAGATTGTACGGGACATTCACAAGCGGCTTATCTCCAACTTGCAGGAACGGCCAACGATTGAGGAACTTTCCAAAGAGTATCTTATCAATACGGCAACCTTAAAGGATACGTTCAAGGGAGTTTATGGACAGCCCATTGGAACCTATATGAAAGTGTACCGCATGAAACAGGCCGCTGCTCTGCTTCGTCAGACGCAGGCAACCATAGCAGAAATTGCCAGCCAGGTTGGATATGAGAATCAGAGTAAATTTGCAACAGCATTTCGAGATGTCATGAAGATTGCACCGGCTGAATACCGGAAACAAAATAGTGGCGATTGATTGGGCTAGGAAAATTTACGTCTACTGCCGGAGGCAAAATAAAACCAGCAGAAACAAATTGCATTTTGCCCTGCTGGTTTTATTCATAATTTTGCGGATCGGAGGATTTGTAACGTCGGCTGATAAACTGCTCCGCCATACAATCCAGTGTTTTCAAGATAATCTGCCGCTCATCCTCGGTACAGGCCAGAAACTTTCCCATGAAATGCTGTACTTGCTTTTCCTGTTCCGAAGCGTCAGGATAAAACAGCTCATTAGCAGAAATGCCTAATCGCTTGATAAAGGATGCCAGTACATCGTAAGACGGATTTTTCCTGCCCTTTTCAATGTCCTGGAGATGACGAAGCCCTCTGCCGGTTTGATCCGCAAGCTCCTGTTGGGTCAGTCCACATTCTTCTCTTGCATCTCTGAGGCACTGTCCCAAATATACAAATACATCTTCCGGCATGATTGCTCACCTCTATTACATTCTATCGTGCGTAAGAGGAAGTTACCATCACCCAATCACGCGTATTGATATGTGTTTATCATGCACTTTTGAAAGATAAAATATACATAAAAGCCCTGACGGGAGGCCAATAAAAAAAACGGCCTTTCACGGCAGGGCATATTTCCATTACCGCCCGTGACTGCCGTTTGAGGAGTCTACGATGGGCGGTTATTTATTTCAGCAGAATTATGGTTTTCAGGTAGGTGATTACCTAAAAAAATCAATGACCTACCAAAGAGAAATTATACACACGGACACGCGCAATCAAGCGTAAATAATCCGCACAATCGTACAACATATCATACAAAATGCGTCAGACAGCTATTAAGGCCGTCTGACGTTTTTCTTTGTCGATTTTACGGGAATTTTCCCGAACATCCACGGTGTCGCTCTCCGCCATAGCCATTTCGGTTGCCCTTTGTCCCTAACAACTGAAATGGAGGAAATTATGACCAAGATCAATCTGCGGGAGCAGTATCCCGATTTTTATAAGACCGATTACATTATTGAGGTTCCTGATGAAGTAGCCGCTGTTATGAAAGAGCATGACCGCCTGGAGGCCGCATACCGCCGCCGTACATATTACCACAAGGCGCATTATTCTCTGGATCGCGGAGACGGAATTGAGTATGATGCCCTTTTCGTTTCCATGACCCCTTGTGAGCTGTATGAGCGCAAAGTGACGATGGAGCAGCTTCACGCTGCGATTGCCGCTCTGCCGGACAAGCAGGCCAAGCGCATCTATGCTTACTACTTCCTAGGACTGACAGAATCAGCGATTGCCAAGAGCGAAGGAGTCAGCGTTGCATCGGTCAGCGAATCTATCCAGCGCGGCCTTCGGAACATGGAGACTTTCCTTAAAAATCGTCTGTAACGCCCCTGAAAAAAAGGCTCAAAGCCTCACGGTTATTAGAAGGACACGCTATCCTCGTGACCTCAAGATCTTTGAAAACTGAATAGACAGCACAACAGGTACATAACTCATGTACGAGCGAATGTGAAACGCCGCGAAGATGGAGCAGTCAGGGAGGTGATGAAAGAACTGCTTCGGAGCGATCTACGATTTCATAAAACGGATTGTGGCAGATCCGGCGCGATGACTGCATGGGGGCTTAAAGATACTTCCTCACGGCCCGCCAAAGACTTGGGGGGAACCCTGTGGCACACGATACGAACGATGCTGCGGAGTTATGACAGCCGCGCCAGCGGAGACCTGTTGTGTTCCCATCGTCAGGGGGCGTGGCAAATATGACGAGTAATCCGAACAGAATAACAGTAGCCGCACCAGGTTTTTATCCGAAGATTTCTTTCAGACTGGTGCGGCTGTTTAAGTATTAAGATATTAAGGAGGCGAGAGTGATGTTTGAAAAATTCCATCGAGGTGACATATATTCGGCTGATTTAAGCCCTGGTATCGGCTCTGAACAAAGTGGCTCTCGTCCCGTACTCATTCTTCAAAATAATGTGGGAAATTGTTTCAGTCCTACGATTATTATTGCAGCAATTACCAGTGTAAGCAAAAAAAGCAGAAAGTTCCCCACGCATTACCACTTAAATGACAGATGCGGTTTGGTGAAACCATCTGTTGTTATGCTGGAACAGATCAGAACAATCGACAAGTCGAGGTTAAAAAACTATATTGGTCATCTAAACAAGGATGACATGGAAAACATAAACAAGACGCTCTTGTGCAGTCTGGGGATTACATAAAAGTGCCGAAAGGCCGTATCATTTTCAGGCCGTGCAAGTAGAGTTATAATTTCGTTAGGAATTGCGGAGGTGATTCTGAATGGAGAATATCCAGAATAAAAGCGCATTGATTCCTTCAGATGAAATCCGGTCAGAAGAACGTCTGGCGGAACAAAAATTTGAAGCGTTTATCACTTCGCTGGCACATATCATCGAGAAATATGGTATGAGAGTGCTGGGCGAGGTTGACGGAGCTGCGTGAGAATCGCAGCTTTACATAGGATATTTTCCAAAAGTAAATTTTGGAGGTATGAATTATGAACCGATATGGAAAACGCTGTGTTTTGTATCCGAGGGTCAGCACAGAGATGCAAGTGGACGGATACAGCCTGGAAGGTCAAAAAAATATGCTGACACGATTTGCGGATCGTGAGGAAATGATCGTTGTTGATACTTATGAAGATGCCGGTAAATCCGGTAAATCCATTGAGGGACGGCCTGCTTTTCAAAAAATGCTCAGAGATATTGAGGATGGCTTGGACATTGACTATATTTTAGTGTATAAGCTGTCACGGTTTGGTCGTAATGCAGCAGATATACTTAACTCTTTGGAGTTGGTTCAATCTTATGGTGTAAATCTGATTTGCATAGAAGAAGGGATTGATTCCTCTCAGACAAGCGGAAAACTTTTGATTTCTGTACTATCTGCTGTGGCTGAGATTGAGCGTGAGAATATTATCGAGCAGACGATGAACGGGCGGCGCGAAAAGGCACGGCAGGGTGGATGGAATGGTGGCTTTGCTCCCTACGGATATACACTGGAAGATAACAAGCTGATGATTGAAGAAACAGAGGCTGTGGCAATACGGAAGATTTTTGAATTATATACTTCATCGGAAATCGGTTTGGGTGGTATTGCGAATCAGTTGAACTTACAAGGTATACGGAAAATTCCGAGGCAGAATGGCACATTAGAGGATTGGACAGGACATTTTATTAAACTGATATTGGATAACCCGGTTTATTGCGGTAAAATTGCTTATGGACGGAGAACGAAGGAAAAAGTCAAAGGCACAAAAAACGATTACCAGATGAAAAGAAATGACGATTACATTCTGACAGAGGGACAGCATAAAGGAATCGTTAGTGAGGAGGTATGGGAAAAGGCTCATGCCAAGCGTCTTAGAACCGGAGTAAAGCAACCGTCAAAAATTGGGCGGGATCGAGTTCATTTGTTATCCGGTCTGCTGAAATGCCCGGTTTGTGGAAGTCCCATGTATACGAATAAACACGCATGGACAAATAAAGATGGCACTTACAAAGAAATTTACTATTATGTATGTAGTCGGAATAGGATGGTCCGGGGTAAGCATTGTGAATATAAGGCGATGCTGAAAAAGACCGATATTGAACCGATGGTCATTGAGGCAATTCGTGAGATCGTAAGGAATGAGGAATATGCCCAAGCCATTAAAAAACGGATTGGCGTTCAGATTGACACGAAAGCAGTGGATAAAGAACTGGAGGGCTATCAGGCAAAGCTGAAGGAAGTTGATCTGAATAAAACAAGATTGGAACGGGAAATTGACAGTCTCCCTGCTGATGCAAAATATCGGGAACGAAAGCTCCATGATATGACCTTGCGGTTAGATTCCCTATATGATGTCATTGTTGAGCTGGAGGAAAAAATCGAAGATGCCAGACTTCGGCGAGATGCAATTAAGCAGCAGGCAATTACTCTTGAGAATATTTACAAAATCATGGTGAATTTCGACTGCGTTTATAATATAATAAATGACGAAGAAAAGAGAAATGTGGTCACAGCCTTGATTAAGGAAATTGAAATTTACAGGAATGACGAGTCTGAATATCCGCTAAAGCGGATTGGTCTGAATTTTCCGGTGTTCAAGGATGGCGGGGAAGTTACGGAGCTTTTGTGGGACAAAGGGAATACCGTTGAGACTGTTTGTTTGCTATCGAAGAAACCTTGAGTTTATGCGGGTTAACGGGCTTTTTTGAAGAATATGAACCTGTGTTTTTAGCCGGGAAAAATGTATATAGAATAAAGAAATTTAAGAGGGTGCAAAAATTTGCGGAAACATAAGTTGTGCGCCGGGATAGTACCGGTAGCAATTTGGTGTCCGCGAATAGTTACCCCCCTATTTATTTTAAGGAGAAAACATAGATTATACTAAATTAAGACAATCAAATGTTATCAAAAATAAACATGGCACAATCTCGGATGAAAAAAGCGCTTGCTTTTTTTGTATTTTGGTGATAGGATATTTATATGATAATTTATGGCACAATCTCGGACGAGTAAAAAAGAGCGATTTGTGCATGGTTAGAGAAAAAGCCATAGGAGGTATTGCATATGAGAGAAGGATATATTGAGGACTATGTTAGTGGTTTAGAAGTTAGAGCTACACCAGAAGAAGTCCAAGCAGTTCAACCACTTTCAAAAATTTTGGTGGAAGATTATGGTTATCCTAAGGAACTGTTGGTTACGCATCCACAGTATCGTGTAAAAATCAGACCTAGTGATGAGAAGAAAGAGTACCCTATCGATATTGGTGTTTTTAGTGCCAATACCAAAACTGACGATGACATTTATATTGTATGTGAATGTAAAAAGAAAACAAGAAAAGATGGAATGACTCAGTTAAAAGACTATTTGAGGTTTTGTACAGCTACTTTAGGTGTTTGGTATAATGGTGAAGAACGTATTTATCTTCGTAAATTCGAAAAAGGCGGTAAGGTTGAATTTGTTGAAATTCCTAATATACCAAAATACGGACAGAGAGTGGAAGATATCGGCCGTTTTAAGAGACGCGAATTACAGTCGACTCATAATCTTAAAGGAACATTTAAAGCAATAAGGAATCATCTTGCCGCAAACACTGTTGGTGCGACTAGAGATGAAGTTTTGGCTCAGCAGTTAATTAATATTATTTTCTGTAAAATATATGACGAACGTCATACAGCTCCAGATGACATGGTTACATTTAGAGCTGGGTTTGATGAGGAGCCGGAGTTAGTTAAAAAGCGTATTCTTGACTTGTTTGTTGACGTAAAAAATAAGTACAAGGGCGTTATGGATAAGGATGACAATATAACATTAGATGCAAATTCTATTGTATATGTTGTAGGAGAACTTCAGAACTATTGTTTAGTTGATGCAGAAAGAGATATTGTTGCAGATGCGTTTGAAACATTTATTGATCATGCTTTAAAAGGTGGACAGGGCCAGTTTTTTACTCCACGTAATGTCGTAAGAATGATGGTGGAAATTATAGATCCAGATACGGAAGATTTTATCGTGGATCCTTCGTGTGGAAGTGGTGGCTTTCTTGTAGAAGCCCTTAGATATGTTTGGAAAAAAATCGATGATGAGGGGAAAAAATATCAGTGGGGCGATGATGAGATAAAAGAAGAAAAGATGGACTTTGCTTTGAATCGTATTTGTGGTATTGATAAAGACTATTTCCTTGCTAAAGTAGCTAAAGCATATATGGCAATATTGGGTGTTAATAAAAGCGGAATTTTCTGTGAAGACAGTTTAGAAAGACCTGAAAACTGGGGAAAACAAACGCAGATGAGGATTGGTAAATCAAAATTCACAGCGTTGTTTACGAATCCGCCTTTCGGATCAAAAATCCCTGTTAAAGGCGAGGATAAACTTAAACAGTATGATTTAGGACATAAGTGGAGTCTAGATAAGAAGACTAATGAGTGGACTAAGGGAAAACTTAAGGACAAGGAATCACCACAAGTTCTGTTTATTGAACGTGACTTGGAATTATTGGCAGATTATGGAAAGATGGCAATAGTGTTACCAGATGGTGTATTTGGTAATGATACGTTTACCTATATTCGTAGTTGGTTGAAGGATAAAGGCCGTATACTTGCAATTATTGATATTCCTATAGAAACTTTTCAGCCTAATACTGCAACAAAAACAAGTGTCTTGATTTTCCAGAAATTGCCTAAGACTGAGATCCCAGAGGCTTATCCTATTTTTATGGCCATTGCATCTACCTGTGGACATGATAGAAGAGGTAATGAAACAGAAAGTGACGAAATAATGCAAGTTGCCAATACTTATAAAAAGTGGGAGCATGAACAAGGAATTTAATCGGGAGGTAGTGGTATGAAAGTATTTGAAGTTCCTGTCCAGGAATTAAAATTTGGCGACAGATTAGTTCCTCTTTGTTACTACTACAGTAAGTTTGTAAAAGAGGAAAATATGTCTAAAGGTATAGACTATATAAAACTCGGAAAGTATAGTACAATATCCGATGGAGAACATTCAGCTATTCCAAGAAACAATGTATCGGGAATACGTTATTTGTATGGAAGAAATGTAAAAGAGGGTATAGTTGACTTTGATCCTATTTCAGATGATTCATATATATATGAATACGATTATGACTCGTTTAATAGATGTCATATTCATAAAAACGATGTATTAATCGCAATATATGGAACTGTTGGAAAATCTGCGGTTTATCGAGATGAATATATAGGTAAAGCAGGTATACCTAGACATATAGCTAATATTACTTTGAAAAAAGATGCGCCTATTACACCGGAATGTTTGACAGCTTTTTTTAGATCAAAATTTGGAAAATGGCAAATGAATAGTGTTATGACTGGAAATATTCAGCAGTTGCTATCTCTAAAGAATTTAAGAGATTTTGATGTTCCCGTTCCTGATAAAAGTATATTGGATAGCATTACTGCGTCAGAAAAAGAAGCCGTTGAATGCGAGATTAAAGCGCAAAGGCTATTAAAAGAAGCACAGCAAGTGTTCTATGATGGTTTGGGTTTCGATGTTAATTCTATCAAAAGAGATTTTTCGTTTAGCGTTGATTATTCGGAGCTTGCTGAATCTGGAGTATGGTCAACCAGCTTTTACGATAAATTATATGTAAAGATGGCTGCAGCACTTGAAAAATATAGCGGAATTATTACGCTGCGCGAAATTACTGATATGATAAACGGTGATGAAGTAGGAAGTGATAACTATATTGAGTATATTGATCGCAGTATAGAAGATACACCTTTTATAAGAACATCAGATATTGTGAATAATGAAGTGGATTTATATCCTGATTATTACATCCCTAAAGATGCATTGGAAGAAGTTTCACAAGATGTCATTCCAGGAGATGTGATTTTTACAAAAGATGGAAAGATAGCATGTGCTGGCATGATTACTGAAAGTGATAGAGTGATACTATCATCAGGAATTGAGCGTATCAGATTAAATGAAGAAGGAAAAAAACTTGGATTTACACAGGAGTATCTATTTGTAGCATTGAATACACCAGAAGTGGGTAGATATGGCGCAATTAGAAGAACAGTTGTAGCTTCAACTATTCCTCATCTTCGTGTTGAAAGGTTGAAAGATATCGAGATTCCAGTAGAGAATTCAGAATCTATCGAAAAGATAACAGTGCTAGTGAAAAAAGCATTTGAATTTAAAAGTAGAAGAAAAAGTATATTAAAGGCCTCGGAAAATATATTGGATAATTATTTTCAGTCCTAAAAAGTAATCCCCATAGGTTGTGAACTGCACCCCATTTGTTAGACAGTATGATATACTATCTAACAGATGGGGTGATTTATTATGTCAAGAGGAAAACCGAACAAACGATATACGCCGGAATTCAAGAAAATGGTTGTAGAAACCATGAAAAAAGAACATCTGAGTATCTATGCAGCAATGCAGGAATTTGGAATTAACGACCATAAAATTATAGAGCGCTGGGAACGCATTTATTTGGAAGAAGGGCCGGAAGGCTTGTCGGTTGAGCGACGGGGCCGCAGCAGCACTGGTCGGTCAAAGAAGCTGCCAAAAGAGGTAGAAGAAGATCTGTTGGCCGAAGTGCAGCGACTGCGTGCGGAGAATGACTACCTAAAAAATTTGCAAGCCTTGGTTTTGGAAGACGAGCGACGCCAGCACAAAAAACGCTGGTAGTTCAGAAGCTAAGGCAAAAACACGCACTCAGTATTCTGCTCTCAATCGCTCAACTACCCCGTGCCACTTTCTACTATCATTTGAAGCAGATGCAGAAAGAAGATAAATATGCATCTGTTAAGGAAGAAATCACAACGATTTACCACGAAAACAGGGGCCGGTACGGCTATCGCCGGATCACGGCAGAACTTCGCAAGCGCAATTTCCTCCTGAACCACAAGACTGTCCAGCGGCTTATGAAAGAGTTGGGCTTAGTTTGCCGTGTCAGGATGAAGAAGTACCGCTCTTATAAGGGAGAAGTGGGCAAAATTGCGCCAAATCTGTTAAACCGGGACTTCCACGCCGAAAAGCCGAACCAGAAGTGGGTCACCGATGTGACAGAGTTCAGTTTGTTTGGAGAGAAGCTCTATCTCTCTCCCATCCTTGATCTGTGGCAGCAGCGATCTGGTCAGTTACACCATATCGGATCGTCCTGCACTCAGCATGGTAACCACCATGCTGGACGAGGCGTTTGCAAAGATCCCGGCCGAAACAAACCTGATTCTCCATTCTGATCAGGGCTGGCAGTACCAACACAAACAATACCAACAGATGCTCCGGGAGAAAGGTGTTCGCCAGAGTATGAGCCGCAAGGGAAACTGTCTGGACAATGCTGTGATAGAAAATTTCTTCGGGCTGCTCAAAAGCGAGCTGCTGTATTTGCAGGAGTTCCGCTCCATGGAACACTTCAAACTGGAACTGATCGAATATCTAGATTACTACAACAACCGCAGGATCAAGGCAAAGCTAAAGGGCTTGCCGCCTGCAATTCACAGACAGCAAGCCCTTTCGGCTGCTTGAACAATTTTTACTTCAGAATATTGTCTAACTTTTTGGGGGCACTTCAAAAGCAGTTCGCTGTCGGTCTTTTCTTCAAAAATGTTCATGGTATTTCCTCTTTAGAAATTCAAACTATCTACCCATGCGGACAAATCGGCTTTGGTTGAGGAAGCGTTAAATACCTTTCCATGCAGGAGCTTGGAACCAGAGCAACCAGGAGCAAGCTTTTCATTGGTCTTGCCCATATCACTACCACCGGAAGTAGCGAATGGAATAATGGTTTTATTCTTCAGGTCATAGCTTTCCAGAAATGTATTGATGATTGTAGTGGCAACGTACCACCAGATAGGAAATCCGACAAAAATCGTATCGTATTCATCCATGTTGTCGCGTTTGGCGGCGATGGCAGGGCGGGAATCGGGATTGCTCATTTCAATAGTGCTGCGGGATTTCTTATCCATCCAGTTCAGGTCGGCTTTGGTATACGGAACTTCTGGCTGAATCTCAAAAATGTCTGCACCGATAGCATCGGCCAGATTTTCAGCAACCTTTGCGGTAATGCCGCTGGCAGAGAAGTAAGCAACAAGTCGTTTGCTCATGACAAATGCACTTCTTTTGATTGATTTTCATGGTTTAAGTATAGCACGTTGAATAGGGAGCATCAAGTAAGTCTGAGTGGGCGAATGTGCTAATATTGCGAATGAAATAAGCGCAAAAGAAAATATGCATTGACTTTCGTGCTTATTTGGGATACAATATAAGCACGAAGGTGAGGTGACGCTTGCAATGAATATGAACAATTTAGCTCGAACACATGAGATTTTAACGCCGCAGCTTGCGGCAAAAGTGGGTTTAACGAAATTTGAGTTTTATAAATATGTAAAGGCCAATGAATACGAACAAGTCGGACATGGCGTATACGCAGCAAAAGATACTTGGATTGACGAATTAGAAATACTGCACCGTCGCTGCCCGATGGGAGTGTTTTCTCATGATGAAGCGTTCTACTATTATGGGCTGACAGATCGGGAACCGCTTGTTCACACGCTCACGATTTATAGTGGGTATAATGCTCACCGCTTAAAAGAGGATGGCTATAAGATTTATACAGTAAAAAAAGAACTTCTTGATGTTGGCAAGCGCACTGTAAAAAGCAATCAGGGAAATGAAATTCCTATGTACGATTTAGAACGGACTATTTGCGACTTGGTGCGGAGTAGAAGTTCCATAGAAGTACAGGAGTTCAATGCAGTATTAAAAGTGTATGTCGGAAGAAAAGATAAAGACCTTAATAAATTGATGAAGTATGCAAAGCTATTTCGAGTGGATAAGATCATTCGGAATTATATGGAGGTACTACTGTAAATGGGATTTACACCTGAACAGATAAAAGGGCGAATAAAAAGCGTTGCAAAACAGAACAATGCGGACGCAAGGACACTCATGCGAATCTATATGATGGAGCGCTTTTTGGAAAGACTGGCACAATCAGAATATCGGGATAACTTCATTATCAAAGGCGGAATACTGGTTACGGCAATGATTGGTGTTGCGCATCGTTCCACGATGGACATTGACACTAGTATGAAGAATCTAAATCTGTCTGCGGAGGATGCTCTGAGAGTTGTCAATCAGGTCAAAGACATTGACCTTGACGATGGCGTTTCTTTTGATGTTAAAGACGTTTCCAATATCATGGATGAAATGGAGTATCCGGGAATTCGCGTTACCATGAACGCCAATGTGGGAAAATTGATTACGCCTTTGAAAATTGACATTTCGACGGGCGATGTGATTACCCCACGAGCAATCGAGTTCAATTATGATCTCTTGCTGGAAGATCGTTTTATCAGTCTATGGTCGTATAATTTGGAAACTATATTAGCCGAGAAGTTGCAGACGGTTTTAGCAAGAGGCATCTTAAACACCCGAATGAGAGATTTTTACGATATACGGATGCTGCTTGATACATACGAAGATAAAGTCAATAAGGCTGTTTTGGAAGATGCTTTTGCGGCAACTTGTAAAAAGAGAGGAACGGATCATCTGCAGGAGCAGGCCGATGATATTATCAAAATTATTGATGCAGATGAACAGCTTCAAGTGCTGTGGAGAGCGTATCAGAAGAAATACTCGTATGCAGCAGAAATTGATTATGCCAGTGTGATAAGCGGCGTAAGAAAATTGATGGATTGGATTCGATGAGTAACCATTGAAAATAGAATAGTGAGTAAAGCCCTACAAGGCTCAGATCGGTTCAGAACCGACTGAAAGCCTTGTAGGGCTTATTTTTTTGCGATTTTTTCCTAAAATTTTTTGCCCCTATCTTGACATCAGGGGGGTGTTGAATTACCATTGCCGATATTGCCTTTGATATGGCAAAGTGCGTAATAGTGGCCTATGTAAAAACGGGAAATTGCAATCGCAAAAAAGTGTGATATTATTATACTGCGAAGAATTGTAGGAAGCCTACTGGAACTAAAGCCAGCGGGCTTTTTTCTTTGCTTTCTTTGGAGCGGGGAGGTGTGGAGTTTCCAATCCTTTCGCCGCACCTCCCTTTGGAAGGAGTGATGGTATGCCATACAGACCAAGCGTACCTTGCAAGCACCCAGGATGCCCGGCACTGGTGCCTTATGGTTGCGGCCCTTATTGTGACGAACATAAGGCTGCGCACCAAGGCGACAGAGATAGCGCCAGTAAATGTGGGTACAACAGTCGTTGGCAGAAGGCTCGTGTCAGGTACCTGCACAGTCGCCCATTGTGTGTGGAGTGTCAGAAGCAGGGAAGACTAACCAAGGCCACAGTCGTTGACCATATAGTACCGCATCGTGGTGACCAGAAGTTGTTCTGGGGTGAGAGTAATTGGCAGCCGCTTTGCAAGCCTTGTCATGATATCGCAAATAACGAGAACCACGCTTCTCCATGTGAGCATAACAGTTTGAGAGTTTTCCTGACTGGTATGTAGATGGAGAGCAACCAGCGTAGCATCGTTGCAATCGTTCTTGCATCCAGACGATCGGTTTTGGTTTTGCGAAGGCTGAGACTTTTTCGGTACAGGTTGGTGTGCAAAGGGTTAATGACATAAATTGGCAGACCGTTGTCAAGAAGGAACCCAAGGATGTTGTAGCTGTAATGTCCGGTAGCCTCAAGCCCTACTTTTATTTTGTCTGTTTTCCGGGTGCAGTCTTGAATCGTTTGCAGTAGCTTTTTGAAGCCATCCATGTTGTTCGGGATGGTAAAGCAGTCGGCACGAACCGTTCCGTCTGAATCAAGAATACAGCAGTCATGCTTATCCTTGGCAACGTCAATTCCAACACAAACCATTTTGATACCTCCGGCGTATTTATTTCGATGCTGTTCAGGACCACAGACTTCTTTGCTCTTGTAACCTCGTTCTAAATAAACCGTCTGGCGGTATCTAACTGATTAACATTTCAACAAAGAAGCTGTGGTTGGAGCCTCAGTTAAACCGTCTTTGTGGTAGGTGATACATACCAAGCCACAGCATCCTGAACTTATTGTAGCATTCCGCTGGAGAGCGGTCTATAAATACTACCCTTTTATAATACGAGGTGATAACCAGAAATCCTGACTATGAACTGGTTGATATTTACGCCGATGAAGCTATCTCCGGTACCAACACCAAAAAGCGTGATGACTTCAATAGAATGATTGCAGATTGCAGAGCTGGAAAGATAGACCTTATCATTACTAAGTCCATTTCCAGATTTGCCAGAAACACGCTGGACCGCCTTAACTATGTAAGAGAGCTTAAGGATTTAGGAATCGGGATTGTTTTTGAAAAAGAAAACATCAATACCTTAGATGCAAAGGGTGAGGTGCTTCTCGCAATTCTTTCCAGTTTGGCCTAGGATGAGAGCCGAAGTATTTCAGAGAACAGTACCTGGGGTATTCGGAGAAGATTTGAACGGGGCAAGCATAAAATGAGCACCAAGCGCTTCTTAGGGTATGATACGGATGAGGAAGGGCACCTTGTTGTAAACAGGCAGCAGGCCAAGATAGTGGTTAGGCTTTATGAGGAATTTATGTCCGGAAAAACGGTTGATTATATTGCTAGGATATTTAAGGCTGAGAAGATAAAGAACTGGGATGGAAAGTATAACTGGCAGGCAAGTACGCTGGACTCTATGCTTCGAAATGAGAAGTACATGGGAGATACCATTTTGCAGAAAAGCTATACTGCTGATTTCCTTTCTAAGAGACGAGTTATGAATGACGGCAGTGTTCAGATGTACCATATTGAAGAAGACCACGAACCGATTATTGATGTTGAAACATGGGAAGCAGTTCAGGCAGAGTTTGAAAGAAGGGCCCAGTACTGTACAGACCATTTCACTAATGCATATTCACAAAAGAGTGAAATAAATCTATTTTACGCAAAGATTATCTGCGGAAATTGCGGCAACATTTATTCCAGGGTAAAGTACACGACTAGAGCCGGTACTAAGATGACTAAGTGGTGCTGTGGTTCATGCAGTAAGGCAGATGGTCATAAGGTTTGCAGCAACAGGTACGTTACCGATGAAACCTTTACCAAGCTGTTTGTTTTGAGCTGGAATGAGATAGCTGAGCACCCGGAAGATTACCAGGAGAAATGGGAAGTAAATATAAAGAGTGATGATGTACTGTTAAGGCATAAAACAAGACTTCTTATGAAGCATGCAGCGGCAGATCCAATCAAGGAGTTTGATTCAGCGCTAATGATGGCGGTAATGGACCATATTACGGTGTACGAAGATGGCAGACTGCAGATAAGATTTTTTGACGAAACCGAGTTCGAAGTAGCAACTGAATAGGGTGATAAGTTAAAAGGCCGGTAGGTGAATAGGAGACTATTTGCTTACCGGCTTTTTTATTTTAATACTACTTTAATACAACATTTATATTGCAAAATGTGTATAAAGGTGATATTATATTACCAGAGACAAAGAAAGTGAGGTGTGCTCAGTGGATACATATAATGTGAAACAGATAGCAGATATGCTTAATACACAACCGGAAACGGTTCGAAGATGGATTCGTAGTGGAAAGTTGCATGCGGAAAAAGCATCTAGAAAAGATGGACATGTGGTAACTGAAGGCGATTTGAATAAGTTTCTAAAGAGCTCACCTAAATATGCTGGTATGGCTGGTGGTCTATTAGGTGCAGCAATGATAATGCCGATTGCAGCGGTTCCAGTTGTAGGTGGTATTGCAGCTACTTATTTGGCAGCAGCCAAAAAGGCAAAGGAGACTGGTGATGAGTCTTTCTCAAAAGAGGATGTCACTAGATATCTTCAGAAAGAAATTGAGAGACGTAATCAATCTATCAATCAGAAATTAGCAACAATAGAACAGTTGCAGCGTGAAATTACAAATGACCAGCAGCAGATAACAGAGTGTAATTTTGTTTTGGGCCAGTTAGAAAGTGAGGTATGATTATGGCGGATGAGAGATTATATCGATTAAGATCTAAAGCTGGTTCACATTTCAATGAAAAGACCAATGAAGAAGGCTGGAATTCTGCAATACAGTTTGACGAAGAAAATAATTTGCAAGGTCCATTGGAATACCAAGTAGTAGATGAAAGCGAATACACTCAGGCTGTAGAAGTTGAGCGTAAACAAAGAACTTTCGGTGAGGTGATGATAGAGGATGTTGTAGCACCAGCTTTAGCAGAGGCCGCTACATATCTTTTTGAAAGAGCAATAGATGCTGGCGCTGAAGCCATGAAAACAAAGGTTATTCCAGCAGTTAAAACTAAAAGCGCCGAACTTATTGATAAAGCAAAAACAGCCCATGCAGAGCGTAAGGCTGTGAAGAAAACTTCTACAGTGGTAACCAAGAAAACTTCAAAGATTAAAGCTATAGAGATTTTGGAAAAAGAAGAAAAGAAGGTTGAGCATACAACTAAGGATGTTGATCAGATTGTTAATAATATGAAATTTGCATCACTTTACATAGCTGCTGGTATCCGAGAGTTGTCCAATACAGTTGTGGTGGATTCGGATCCTGAAAAGGCACAGGAGTTGCAGGAAAAATTAAAAGAGCTAACTTCTGAGCAGGCAATCGGAGCTATCAATTTTATGCTAGAAGACAAGAATCGAGAAATGCTTGACCAGGCAACGCTGCAGTTGTTTGAAGCCTTTCGTGATGAGCAGTTTATTATAGAAGGCGAAAGAGTGCCAATAAACAATTATATTTTAAAGGCTGCAAATGAATAAAGAGGTGATTAATGGATGGGTTATAATCGAAAAATAAAAGATGGAACAAAACGAATGCTATATATAAAATCAGGAAATTTGTGTGCTTGGTGTAAACAAACATTAGTATATAGTAATTCGTCTAATTTGAGTGAAATATGTCATATTGAAGCGGTAAATGAAGATGGTGCAAGATACAACCCTAATTTGACAGATGAATATGTTAATTCATATGAAAATTTGATATTGTTATGTGCTAACTGTCATACATTTGCGGATAATAAATTAAATGAAAATGTTTGTTCAGTAGAAATGCTAAAAAGGATGAAGTGTGCACATGAACAATGGGTTGAGGAAAGCTTAATGAATAAGCCTGTTGTTGAACCGCCTATAAAATGGGATAACTATGATGTTAGTTGGGTGTGTGACTTGTATGCAAAATACTATGAAAAAAATAGATAATGAATACATAGTAAAGACATTCAATGCAATGTACCTGTTCAATATCGCTACGAGATCAATTTTGTATGCTATTGTATATGTGTGTAGTGAAAATAGAGAAGAACGTATAGATATACAAAGAGTACAGCAAATGTCAGGGCTAGACGTTTATAGTTTTGCAGAAATACTTCAATTTTTAGAGGAACAAAAATTTATTAAAGAAGAGATATATGTAAAGGAAGATGATGGTTATGAGGATGAAAATGGAGATTTACATTTTGTGAAAAGAAATTATCTTTTTAAGACAGTTTATGGTACGTGGTACATTAAAAAGAAATTAAGAATACTATTACTAATTGCGTTACATTTCAGTGATTATAATCGTTTCTATAATTTTATAGTGAATCGACAGATACAACTACTTTTTGATAATGAACAATAAAGTTGTAAATGATGTACGCGCGCAGGGGGCTAAAAACCAACCGAAGTATAAAGGGGTGCAAAAAATTACAGAGCATGTCGAGACGGTCTGTCTGCTGGTGAAATAACATGAAACCACTTATCCATATTTACGGCGCATCCGGGTCTGGTACATCCACGCTGGGACGGTATCTGGCGAAGCGGCTGGACTTTGCCTTTCTTGACGCGGATGACTATTTCTGGCTGCCCACAGATCCGAAATTCACGAAAAAGCGTCCCATAGAACAGCGTGTGCCACTCATGCAGCAGGACATTGCCAAGGCAGAAAATGGTGCCGTTGTGTCGGGCTCGCTGGTCGGCTGGGGCGATGCACTTATACCAAAGTTTACACTGGCGGTTCGCGTTGTGACTGACACGCCCACCCGGTTGGCCCGCATAAAACAGCGCGAATATGCGCGGTTTGGCAGCCGCATACTACCGGGCGGTGACATGCACGAACACCATTTGTCTTTTTTGCAATGGGCAGCCGGGTACGATAACGGCGGCCTTGAGACGCGCAGCGCGGCCCGGCACGATACATGGCAGAAAGCGCTGTGCTGTCCGATTCTGGTCGTGGACGGCACGGCGCCTCTGGACGAAACGGCAGCCCGCGTGGAGGAACTGCTATGATCTGCAAACTGACCCCTGAAGAAGAAGTCCGTATGCACATTCTTTTGAAAGGGATTGCCGATGACCCTAATGCGCTGGAGATGCAGAAGTTCATCCAGCACGGCAGCGTCACGACCTATGAGCACTGTATGCGGGTGACCCGCATCGCATTCTGGCTCAACATCCATCTGCGGGCCAACGCCGATGAGGCCAGCCTTGTAAAAGGTGCGTTCCTGCATGACTTTTACCTGTATGACTGGCACAGCTGCAGCAATATTACCCATTGGCACGGCTTCAAGCACCCGCGCATTGCGCGCTATAATGCGGAGACGGTGTTTGCCCTGAGCGATAAGGAAAAGGACATCATCCAAAGCCATATGTGGCCGCTGACGCCCACCGATATTCCCCATAGCCGCGAGGCCGCGCTGGTCTGCATGGCGGACAAGATGTCGTCCAGCTACGAGACAGTGCTGGAACGCAAGGCACATCGAAAGGAAAAACAAGAGAGGTAACGACTGTGATTGATCAATATACACGCACCCGCGCCCAGCTGGGCACGCCCGCGCTGGACGCATTGCGCAAGGCCCATGTGGCGGTGTTCGGCATCGGCGGCGTGGGGGGACAGGCCGTTGAGGTGCTGGCGCGCAGCGGGGTAGGGGAGCTGAGCCTATTTGACAGCGACACGGTCGCGCTCTCCAACCTGAACCGTCAGCTGGTGGCGCTGCATTCAACGCTCGGCATGTACAAGGTGGACGCTATGGCCGCCCGCATCGCGGACATCGACCCTACCCTCACCGTACATCCAAACCGGATGTTTTACAACGCCGAGACCGCCGACAGCGTGGACCTAACGCAGTTTGACTATGTGCTGGACTGCATCGACACGGTCAGTGCCAAGCTGCTGCTGATCCGCCGCTGCAAGGAGGCCGGGGTGCCGATCCTGTGCAGTATGGGGGCCGCCAACAAGCTGGACCCCACGGCCTTTAAGGTTGCCGATATTGAAAAAACAGCGGTGGACCCGCTGGCCAAGGTCATCCGCATCGAGTGCCGCAAGCGCCGCCTCGGCAAGGTCAAGGTCGTTTTTTCGCAGGAGCCGCCCCTGCCGCCGCTGGCGGAGGAAACACGCGAGACCCCGGTTGCCGCGCGCCGCACCGTGCCCGCCAGCAACGCCTTTGTGCCAGCCGCCTGCGGGCTGGTCTGCGGATCAGAGGTCGTGAAGGACCTGCTGCGCAAGGCGGGGGTCTACCGCGGTCAAAAATAATTTTTTGTGCGCCCTGTTTCAGAAAAACGGGGCGTTTTGCATGAAAAACACCACTTTGCGCCCCGGTTCTTCTTGACAATTACACCAAAGCAAAGTAAAATTAGAACTAGGAAATAAAGAGCCAAACGGCAGGTCTGCCCTGTGCGTGGCTCCTTAAAGGGTGTCGCCCACCGGGAACGCCGCTTTTTTACGATATTCAACGTCGCTAAGACGGTTCTGTGTATATTCTGCGTGTAGGGGCATTGTGCGCCTTTTTGGCCGACCTGCCGCGTTTCTTCCTGTAACAATATCATAACGGAAAAGCGTCCCGCTGCGCCGCATCCTCCTATTTTAATAAGGAGTGAAACCAACTATGTCACCAATTTTGACCGTGGTGCTGGTTCTTGTTGCTGCCGCCGTTGCCGGGGCGCTTGGTTTTTACCTCGGCGGTGAAAACCGCAAGCGTACTGCTGAGGCAAAGATTGGCAGCGCTGAGGACGAAGCCAAGCGCATCGTAAACGATGCCATCAAGGCTGCGGAACAGAAGCGTAAGGAAACCATCATCGAAGCAAAGGACGAAGCCTTTAAACTCAAGAGCGATGCTGACAAGGAGATCAAGGACCGCCGTGCCGAGATCACCCGTCAGGAGCGCCGCATCGACCAGAAGGAGGAGGCCCTCGACAAGCGCACCACCCAGATGGAGCGCAAGGAGGAGGACCTGAAGCGCCGCACCGAGACAGTCGAGGCCCGTCTGGACGAGCTGGAGCAGCTCAAGCTGCGCCAGACCGAAAAGCTGGAGACCATCGCGGCCATGTCCAAGGAGGATGCCCGCGCCGTCCTGCTGAAGCAGGTGGATGACGAGCTGACCCATGAAAAGGCGATGAAGATCAGCGCCTATCAGGCAAACATGAAGGACGAGTGCGACAACCTCGCCCGCGAGCTGATCGGTCAGGCCATTGCCCGCTGCGCGGCCGATGCCACCAGCGAGGCCACCGTCAGCGTTGTGCCGCTGCCCAGTGATGAGATGAAGGGCCGCATCATCGGCCGTGAGGGCCGCAACATCCGCGCGCTGGAGACCGCCACCGGCTGCGATTTGATCATTGACGATACGCCGGAGGCCATCACGCTGTCCAGCTTTGACCAGACCCGCCGCGAGGTTGCCCGCATGGCCCTTGAGCGCCTGATTGCTGACGGCCGTATCCATCCCGCCCGCATCGAGGAGACCGTTGACAAGTGCCGCCGCGAGCTGGAGATCCAGATGAAGCGCGAGGGCGACAAGGCCGTTATGGAGCTGGGCGTTCACAGCCTGCACCCCGACCTCGTCAAGCTTATCGGCCGCCTGAAATACCGCACCAGTTTCGGCCAGAATGTCCTGAACCACTCTCTCGAGGTGGCATGGCTGGCCGGTCTGATGGCCGGCGAGCTGGGCGTCAATGTCCAGCTGGCACGCCGCGCAGGTCTGCTGCATGACATCGGCAAGGCCCTTGACCATGAGATCGAGGGCAGCCATGTCCAGATTGGCGTTGACATCTGCAAAAAGTACCGCGAGAACCCGCAGGTCATCCATGCCATCGAGGCGCACCACGGCGATGTCGAGCCCAAGACCACGCTGGCGTTCATCATCATGGCAGCCGATGCGATCTCGGCCGCGCGCCCCGGCGCCCGCCGTGAAAACATGGAAAGCTATATCAAGCGTCTGGAGACACTGGAGGCCCTCTGCAACGGCTTTGAGGGCGTGGAAAGCTCCTACGCAGTGCAGGCCGGCCGTGAGGTCCGCATCCTTGTCCAGCCGGATAAGGTCGGCGATGACGAGGTCATTCTGCTGGCCCGCAATGTCGCAAAGAAGATTGAGAACGAGCTGGATTATCCCGGCCAGATCAAGGTCAGCGTCATCCGCGAAAGCCGCGCCACTGAGTACGCAAAGTAAAATTTATAGCAAGCAACCCAAAACAGGCAGACCGTCAGAAATGGCGGTCTGCCTGTTTTGTGCTGTTGGAAAGTCTATATGCCGCTTTCCACGGTTCGTAGGGGAGGGTCTTGACCCTCCCAGAAACCCTGTGGCTGGCGCAATGCACCCGGAAGGGATGAATCCCTCCCCTACAAAATAATAAGCCCCCGGCGTAATACCGTACAGCGGCAGGCGTCGGGGGCTAAACTTATTCTATTACAGATGCAGCACCCGATCCTTGATCTCGGCGGTGCGGCCCTGATTCCAGAACTGGGTGCCGATGTAGCCGCAGGTGCGGCGGGCAACATTCAGCTTGTTCTGGTCGCGGTTGTGACACTTCGGGCACTCCCAAACCAGCTTGCCGTCCTCCTGCACGATCTGGATCTCGCCATCGTAGCCGCAGACCTGGCAGTAGTCACTCTTGGTGTTCAGCTCGGCGTACATGATGTTCTCATAGATGAACTGCATGACCTTGATGACGGCCTCGAGGTTGTCCTGCATGTTGGGCACCTCCACATAGCTGATGGCACCGCCCGGGGACAGCTTCTGGAACTCGCTCTCAAACTTCAGCTTGGTGAAGGCGTCGATCTTTTCCGACACATGGACATGGTAGGAGTTCGTGATATAGCTGCGGTCGGTGATGCCGGGCACAATGCCGAAGCGCTTCTGCAGGCACTTGGAGAATTTGTAGGTCGTGGACTCCAACGGCGTGCCGTACAGGCTGAAATCAATATTGTGCTGGCTCTTCCATTTGGCGCAGGCATCGTTCATGTGCTGCATGACATGCAGCGCAAAGGGCTTGGCGGCAGGGTCGGTGTGGCTCTTGCCGGTCATATACTTGCAGCACTCATACAGGCCCGCATAGCCCAGACTGATCGTGGAATAGCCGCCGTAGAGCAGCTTGTCGATCGGCTCGCCCTTTTTCAGGCGGGCCAGTGCGCCGTACTGCCACAGGATGGGCGCGGCATCGCTCAGCGTACCCTTCAGGCGGTTGTGGCGGCACATCAGCGCTTTGTGGCACAGCTCAAGGCGCTCGTCAAACAGCTGCCAGAACTTGTCAAAATCGCCGCCGCTGGACAGTGCCACATCCACCAGATTGATCGTGACAACGCCCTGATTGAAGCGGCCGTAATACTTGGGCTTGCCGTTCTCGTCCAGATAGGGGGTCAGGAAGCTGCGGCAGCCCATGCAGGTAAAACAATGGCCCTCGCCGTTGGCATCGACCTTGTACTCCAGCATCTTCTTTTCACTGATATAGTCGGGCACCATCCGCTTGGCGGTGCACTTTGCGGCCAGCTTGGTCAGGTAGTAGTAGGGCTGGCCCTCATAGATGTTGTCATTCTCCAGCACATAGATGAGCTTGGGGAAGGCGGGGGTGATCCAGACGCCGGCCTCATTCTTGACGCCCTGATAGCGCTGGCGGAGCATCTCCTCAATGACGATGGCGAGATCCGACTTCAAGCGCTGGTTGTCACCGGCCTCGTTCAGATACATAAAGACCGTGATGAACGGCGCCTGACCGTTGGTGGTCATCAGCGTGACGACCTGATACTGGATCGTCTGCACGCCGCGCTTGATCTCCTCGCGCAGGCGCTTTTCAACGATCTCAGAGAGCTTCTCCTCGCCGGGGTCGATGCCCAGATCCTGCATCTCGGCCTCGACATCGCGGCGGATCTTCTTGCGGCTGATATCAACAAAGGGGGCCAGATGGGTCAGGCTGATGCTTTGGCCGCCGTACTGGCTGGACGCGACCTGTGCGATGATCTGGGTCGCAATATTGCAGGCGGTGGAGAAGGAATGCGGCTTCTCGATGAGGGTACCGGAGATGACGGTGCCGTTCTGCAGCATGTCATCAAGGTTGACCAGATCGCAGTTGTGCATGTGCTGGGCATAGTAGTCGGCATCGTGGAAGTGGATGATGCCCTCCTCATGCGCCTTGACGACCTCCTGCGGTAGCAGCATACGCATCGTCAGGTCCTTGCTGACCTCACCGGCCATATAGTCGCGCTGGACGCTGTTGACGGTCGGGTTTTTGTTGGAGTTCTCCTGCTTGACCTCCTCGTTGTTGCACTCAATCAGCGAGAGGATCTTGTCATCGGTCGTGTTATGGGTGCGCTTGAGGCTCTGGACATAGCGGTAGGTGATGTAGCGGCGCGCGACCTCGTAGGCGCCGGTCGCCATAATGGCATCCTCCACAAGGTCCTGAATCTCCTCAACATTCATGGCGTGGCCGCGGTTATAGCAGACCTCCTGCACATGGTCGCTGATCTCGATGATCTGCTGCTTCGTCAAGCGCTGGGCTTCGGGTACGACCTTATTTGCCTTTGTGATGGCCGAAATGATTTTGGTAATGTCAAAGACAGCCTCGCTGCCGTTGCGCTTGATGATCTTCATGGTAACTCCTCTTCTTGCAATCAATAGACAGGGTGCGTATAGTACAAATCGTATAGTTTGTCAAATCGTACTAAGCCCGCTTTGCGAGCAAGACTATCATACCGCACCGGGCTGCAAAAGTCAATCGGCAAAACCACAATATATAGTGGGTGAAGTGTGAAATTTAACAAAATGTTCCGTTTTCATCGATTCATCGTTCAAAAACAGAGATGCCAAAAATCAGGCGGAAATTTTAGCTATTTTGGTTGGTTCCACCCTGCATAACGATGTATCGCATAATATTGGCATGGCCCGCAGAAAGTCCCGCTTGAATTGTACCGGATAAACTGGTATACTGGTTGAGGTTTTGGGGTAGTATGCCCCAATACATACAAGATATTGGGTAACACTGTACAAAGCAGGGCAGGGATGGCCCACAGGAGAACCGCTATGAATTACGCTACGATCAAATATTGTGACATTGCCAACGGCGAGGGCGTGCGCACCAGCCTGTTTGTATCGGGCTGCCGCCGCCACTGCCCCAACTGCTTCAATGCAGTGGCCTGGGACTTTGGCTACGGTGCGCCCTTCACCAAGGAGGTTCGCAACAAGATCCTTGAAAGTCTGGCACCCGGCTACATCAACGGCCTGTCGCTGCTGGGCGGTGAGCCGTTTGAGCCGGAGAACCAGCGCGAGCTGCTGCCCTTTGTCAAAAATGTCAAGGTGCTGTACCCGAACAAAACGATCTGGTGCTATACCGGCAACAATCTGGAGCATGAGATCTGGCAGCCCGGCCCCGGCCGCTGTGAGGTCACCGATGAGTTCCTGCAGTATATTGATGTGCTGGTGGACGGCGATTTTGTGCAGGACCAGTATGATATTTCGCTGCGGTTCCGCGGCTCAAGCAACCAGAGACTGATTGACATGAACAAGACCCGCGCAGCGGGCAGGGTGGTTCTGTGGCAGGATGACCCGATCTTTGCCGACCACAGCATGTGATGGCCGCCCCATTATTATAAATAGGAGAAGTATAACCAGATCATGAGCTGCCAAGCAAAATCCAAATCCATGACCGAGGGCCCGCTGGCCAAACAGATCCTGTTCGTCAGCCTGCCGCTGGCACTGTCCAACCTGCTGCAGATCCTTTTCAACATGTCCGATGTCGCCGTGGTGGGCCGCTTTGCTGGCTCGACCGCATTGGGGGCCGTCGGCTCTACCTCCACCTTTGTCACCCTTTTCACCGGCTTTCTCATCGGCCTGAGCAACGGCGTCAATGTCTTGGTTGCGCGGTACTATGGTGCCCGCCACCCCAAGGATGTCAGCAAAACCGTCCATTCAGCGCTGGTGGTCAGCCTGCTCGCCGGTATTTTGCTGCTGGCCGTGGGGCTGTTCGGCTCGCCTGCGCTGCTGCGGCTGCTCAACACGAAGGAGGATCTGCTGCCCGGCGCAATCCTCTACCTGCGGGTCTATTTTCTGGGCATGCCGGCGCTGGCGCTCTACAACTACGGCAATGCGGTGTTCAGCGCCATCGGCGAGACAAAAAAGCCGCTGGCCTACCTGTCCGTTGCCGGTGTGGTCAACATCCTGCTCAACCTGTTTTTTGTCATCATCTGCAATCTGGATGTGGCCGGTGTCGCGCTTGCCAGCACGATTGCCCAGTGCCTGTCGGCCGGGCTGATCCTGCACGCCCTCACCAAGGTGGAGGACTGCTATGCGCTGGATCTGCACAGTATACGGCTCGACCTCGGCACTACCAAGCGTATCCTGATGCTGGGCATACCGGCGGGCCTGCAGAACGCGATCTTTGCTATCGCCAACCTGTTTATTCAGGCGGGCGTCAACTCCTTCGATTCGCTGATGGTCAAGGGCAACTCGGCCGCCGCCAACGCCGATGCGATGATCTATGACGCGATGGCGGCCTTCTATATGGCCTGCGCCAGCTTTATGAGCCAGAACTACGGTGCCGGCAAGCTGGACCGGATGCGGAAAAGCTATTTTATCTCGCTGGCCTACTCCTTCGGCGTGGGCCTTCTGCTGGGCGGCGGGCTGCTGGTGTTCGGCCGCCAGTTCCTGATGCTCTTCACGACCGAAAGCGCCGTTGTCGATGCCGGTATGAAGCGCATTATGGTCATGGGGCTTGCCTACTGCATTTCCGCCTTTATGGACTGCACGATCGCCGCCTCCCGCGGGCTGGGCAAAACCGTTGGCCCGACCGTCATTGTGGTTCTGGGCTCCTGTGTGTTCCGCGTGATCTGGGTCTACACGATCTTTGCGCATTTCCACACGATCCCCTCGCTGTACCTGCTGTACCCCTTCTCCTGGCTGCTGACGGCAGCAGCTGAGATCGTCTACTTTATCTTCAGCTATCGGCAGGCGATCCGCATCTTCCATGAGCAGGAGGCCCTTGCACAGCTGTAAGAGTACCAAAAACAGAGAGCGGCCCCCATGCGGGTCGCTCTCTGTTTTTTATAGGGCTTACTCCCGGTATTTTTCCATCATCGTCTTGAACAGCTCCGCAGCGCCGGACGGGCAGATTTTTCCATTCTGCGCAGCCTTTGCAAAATAGCGCCGGGCTTGCTATAATAGGAGCAGAAACGTCGAATGCCGGCGGCGGAAATAGGGCCGCGGCCTTCAGAAAGCAAAGGTGAAAGCAATGCAGACCTATACCTATGTCTCGAAAGGGAAATTTGAGCGGCGGGAAAAGCCCAAACCGGTGCTGCAGGATGCGCGCGATGCCATCGTCAGGGTGACACTGGCGAGCATCTGCTCAAGTGATCTGCACATCAAGCACGGCAGCGTGCCCCGCGCCGTACCGGGCATCACGGTCGGTCATGAGATGGTAGGCATCGTTGAGGCTGTCGGCGCTGCGGTGACCCATGTGAAACCGGGGGACCGCGTGACGGTCAATGTTGAGACCTTCTGCGGGGAGTGCTTCTTCTGCAAGAAGGGCTATGTGAACAACTGCACCGACAAAAACGGCGGCTGGGCACTCGGCTGCCGCATTGACGGCGGGCAGGCTGAATATGTGCGGGTCCCCTTTGCCGACACCGGGCTGAACAGGATTCCTGACGGCGTGACCGACCGGCAGGCGCTGCTAGTCGGCGATGTTCTTGCCACCGGCTACTGGGCGGCGCGCATCTCTGAGATCACCGAGGAGGACACCGTCCTCATCATCGGCGCCGGGCCTACGGGAATATGCACCCTGCTCTGCGTTATGCTCAAAAAGCCGCAGCGGATCATCGTCTGCGAAAAGGACCCCGGCCGCATCCGCTTTCTGCGGGAACAGTATCCCGAGGTGCTGACGGTCACACCGGAGGAGTGTGCTGCCTTTGTGCAGGCCAACAGCGCGCACGGCGGTGCCGATGTGGTTCTGGAGGTCGCGGGCGCATCCTCCACCTTCCGCCTTGCGTGGGAGTGCGCAAGACCCAACGCTATCGTAACGGTGGTCGCGCTGTATGACACGGCGCAGACCCTGCCGCTGCCGGAGATGTACGGCAAGAACCTGACCTTCAAGACGGGCGGTGTCGATGGCTGCGACTGTGAGGAAACGCTGCGCCTCATCGCAGAGGGCAAGCTGAATACGGAACCGCTCATCACCCACACTTACCCCCTGAGCAGGATCGAGGAGGCCTACGATCTGTTTGAAAACAAACGGGACGGCGTGATAAAGGTCGCAGTCGAATGTCAAAGCATCGACTGATGCCGCCGCGCCGCAAATCAACAACTGTAAAGGAATGACCGTATGACGAATCAGAAAAACCTTTCCTCCGGCGCAGGCCGCTTTGACATCAGCACGGCGGGCCTGCACATTCTGGCTATGACCCTTATGCTGATGGACCACCTCTGGGCCACACTGCTGCCTGCGCAGGAGTGGCTGACCTGTGCAGGCAGACTGGCTTACCCCATCTTTGCCTTTATGGCTGTGGAGGGGTACTTCCACACCCACAGCTTCCGGAAATACGCACTGCGGATGCTGGTTTTCGCCGTGCTGTCCGAGGTTCCGTTCAATCTGATGTGCGGCGGGACATGGTTTTACCCGGTACACCAGAATGTGATCTGGACGCTGCTGATGGGTCTTTTGGGGGTGCATCTGCTGGAAACGGTGCGCCGAAAGCAGAACCCCGCTCTGTTTGCGGCGGCCGCAGTCGGCGTCATTCTGGCGGGGGCGGTGCTGGGAATCCTCTGCATGGTCGATTACTACGCTGTCGGCGTGCTGACGGTGTTGGTTTTCTACTTCTTCCGTGGTCGGGCATGGTGGTGTCTGGCAGGGCAGCTGCTCGCACTGTACTGGCTCAATGTCGAGATGCTGGGCGGCCTGATGTACCCTGTGCAGATGTTCGGCGCTTCGTTTGAGATCTGCCAGCAGGGCTTTGCGCTGCTGGCGCTCATCCCCATCTGGCTGTACCGCGGGCGGCAGGGATACCACAGCCGGTGGTTCCAATATTTCTGCTATGCGTTTTACCCTGTACACATGCTGGTGCTTGCACTGGCCCTGCAGTTCCTGAATCGCTGACGCCCAATAAGCAACAAAAACACCCCTCTCAGTTGAGAGGGGTGTTGCTTTATTACAGGGGAGCTTACGCGCCTGCGGGATGGCTTAGTACAGCTTGGCACCGGCAGGGATGCGGTCATCTACCATGAGCAGATGCAGAAGATGGAACCCGTTGAATCCGAGTAAGCCCCGTCAGACAGAGAGAACAGCCGAGTGAGAGTAGGCAATTCTTATAATGCACATTTTAACAGGAACTTTCAAAATGGATTGGAAATATGATTATTATAATTGCCCCGATGACCCAGATACCGGCGTTCCTGCCTGCGGCGACCTACCGGAATGTAAAAGCTGTGAATGGTATCACCTCATTACTTCCGCGCAGAAATGCACAACTACATAAACAAAAAAGCAGAGAGTCATCCGTAAAAGGATAACTCTCTGCTTTCTTGTAAAGCCTTTTCTGCACAAGTTTGGTGTCAATGTGGTGTCAAATCAGCCAAACTGGGTTGATAAAAGGCGTGAAATCAATGCTTTTTAGGCAATGGGCTTCATCGTGGGGATTATATTTAGAATCACTTCACAATGCTTCGTGATGCTTTACTATCACGGTTTTGTGTGCCTTCCAAATATTCGTGACCCTTCGTGATTATCCAGTAATCACTTTCTAATTGCTGTCATTTTGATGTCAGTAGTGAATTTTTGCTGTCAATAGAAGTACTCAGTAGAGCACTTCTTCGCTGATTAAAAAACATCCAGTGTTGCAGCCAATCGTTCAAACGAGTCCTGCTTTTTTTCTTCGGTTGCTTCGGCATAAATGTCCATCGTTGTCTGAATGTCTTTATGCCCCATGACCGATTGGATGACCTTTAAATTGGTCTCTTTTTCGCAAAGCCTTGTACAGAAAGTATGGCGCAAATGGTGTGCCGAAAAGTCTGGAAGCAAAACCGTCTCCCGGCGCTGTTTCTTTGCTGCCACTTCCTCGCCCGCATTGTAATCTGCAATGATGCGCTTGATAGCACGATTTACACACTGTGGATTAGGAACATTACCATAACGGTTACAAAAGATAAAGCCCGTCATTCCATCGATTTCAGTATCGTCCAGTCCGGATTCCACTTGTTCTTCCTGCATCATTTCAAAGGCATCTTTCACGGTATCAAGCATCGGGATTGTCCGAATGCCAGCTTCCGTTTTAGGTTTTGAAATGTGCAAAACAGAATTACGGTTTTCGCCTACCGGATAATAGACCAGACTGTGATTGATACTAATGGTACGCCGTTCATAATCAAGATCAGCCCAACGCAAGCCCAATGCTTCGCCGATGCGGCACCCCGTTCCCAACAAGGCCGTGAACAGCAGCCACCAATGGAAATAGATCGGATGGTTGGCAATGTGCTCCATGAACGCCCGCTGCTGTGGAATCGTCAGAGCATGGCGTACACCGGTGGTCTGTTCGGAGCTTTTCTTTATCTCTGTCAGCACACCATCGGTGGGGTTCTTCCGAATAATTTCGTCTCGAACCGCCAACTGAAAAGTGGGATGAAGAAGTGTATGAACGCTCTCCAATGTATTCACCTGCAAGTCTTGCTTGTCCAGTAAATAATTGTAAAACTGCAATACGTCCGAATACCGAATCACGGCAATTTTCTTCTTACCAAACGTGTCCCGGACAAAGCGATCATACATATAAAGGTAGTTGCTCCGGGTAGTCTGGCGCAGATTCGTTTTCAGACTCATATAGCGGTCAAAAACAAAGTTGACCGTTGCCTTGCCTGCAACGTAAATGTCCAAACCATCTAACTGATCTTTAGTGAGTTGAGTTTCCTTTTCCCGAAGGGTTACAAGGTCATTTGCGTAGATGTATTTGCGCCGCCCCAGCGGATCTTTATAGGAATATGCATACCGTTTATCGGAGCTGCGCTGCATCTCGCCTTTGCGCAGGGTACGTCCCCGCAAGTCTTTTCTTGTCGTTGCCATATCAATTCTCCTTCTCGAAAGAAGAAGGGCATGATACTTATTCTGAATCTGATAAAATCATATCCAGCCCCAGCAAAACAACTTCTGTCATACTCATTTGATGTTGTGCAGCATAAGAACGGATACGCTCGTATAGGGCATCCTCCACCCGAACATTTACGGATTTCTTTTTTGCATTATCGGATTTTGGTCGTCCCATCTTTGCCATAGCAGTTCTCATCCCTCCACAACGACAGTATACTTATTGTGAAGCAGAAAGTCAAGTTCAGAATTTGCCCTTCCGAATTTAGCAATGTACACAATTTATGGCTTTGATTACAGAATATGAAAGGATTCTAGATAGCGTTCAAAAATCTCACAGTTTACCAAAGCAACCTTGTCAATTTTGTAAACAGCTTTAGCTTCCTTGGCGAGTTCTTGAAATTTTGTCAGGCCAAGACTGTATTTTTCAGCTCCTTCTTGATACCGGACAAACTTCTTAGCATTCATTTTTGATTTCTCAACGTCTTTACGCGAATATCCCATATAAAACACCTCTGTCTGTTTGAAATTTGGGTAAACGTCATTCTATAACGATACAAAAATACCGTGGAAAGAGAAGCAATCTTTCCACGGCACGATCTGTCGTTATAGCTGTGCGTTTTTCTCCCTCTGCAATTCCAGACAGGCAACCTTTCCCGGCACTGTGCCCTACAATGGCCTTACGGCCAGTGCAGTATGTTTTCTCACACCTTGGCACGCTCGCGAATTTCCGGTCGTGGCGCTGCTTCCCCAATGCGGTACAAACAGAGGACGCTATTCTCTTTTTCGGAGGCTTTTAACCCTCCTATAGTATAAGAAAACACGTTCCCGGAAATTTTCGCAGAATTTTTCAAATTTCTTCTAAAAAAGTTAAAAGTATTCGAAGCTGCGCATCTTTGTGATTGAAATATAATAGTTGGATGAAGCTGATTGGACAGTATTGTATTTCAATGGCTTAAAGATAAAGAAAGTTGCTGGAGAAAAAATTCTCCAGCAACTTTGTCTTTTATGAATAAAGGCAATTTTTTGTTTAACTATTCTCACTATTATTTGGCTTAGTTATTTTTTTCTTCTTTGGAGAAACCAGTTTGTGACCGGAATAAATGGACATGCCCATACAAAGCAATGAAGAATAGGCAAAGTATTTATGCACAGTCATAGATTTTTTGATTCCATAATAAATGCATCCCAACATACAGAAAAGTGCGCCTAAGGACCAGTATTTATGTGATTTCATGATTTGATACCTCCTTTGATTTAACTGATTCAATTATAACGCTTTTTTTACGAAAACGCAACGCCTGTACGGGCTGTCCAAGCCGCAGCTGGAATTTCTGCGCAACGCCAGCGAGGGACACGGCATCATCAAGATGGGCAACAGTGTACTGCCGTTCACCAATCTGGAACCCAAGGATAGTGATGTCTATCAGCTCATCACAACGAAACCGGGAGAAAGGAAGAAGCAAGAATGATTTTGCATAAAGAAAAGGCGGGTCGAAGCCCGCCTTAAAGTTCATGGCAGTTTAGTGCTGCCAGATATTGTTTTCCAGATCACGCAGACGCGCCTTGTAATCCTTGATAAGCGCCTGCGTGTTTTCTGTGTCCGGAAAGCTGACCATATAGCCATCCTCGGATTCGTGAAAGCCGACAATGCCCGTATAACAGCAACAGCCGTCACGGCGGGTAAAACCGTGACGGCTGTTCAGGGATTCGCTGTGACCTATTCCGTTTTTGCGGTCAAGCGCTGTTTATCTGCGGCGCTTCTTTTTGAAAATCATGAAACCGCCAGCCAGCGCTATGCCGCCGGCAATCGGCAGCATGACCCACCATACAGGGGGCTTTGCTGCAGGGGGCGGGCTGCTTTCCGGTTTTGTAGTGGCAGCAGGTGCGGAGGGCGGGTTGCTGTCCGGTTTTACGGTAGCAGTGGGTGCAGGGGTCGGGCTGCTCTCCGGTTTTGCGGTAGCAGCAGGTGCGGTGGTCGCGCTGCTGTTCGTTTTTGCGGTGGCAGCAGGTGCGGTGGTCTGGCTGCTGTTCGGCTTTGCGGTGGCAGTGGGCGCGGGGGTCGGGCTGCTGCTCGGCTTTGCAGTAGCAGTGGGTGCGGTGGTCTGGCTGCTGTTCGGCTTTGCAGTAGCAGTGGGTGCGGGGGTCGCAGACGCTGCGTCCTTTTCAAAAATTGCCTTGACCTCCACGTCGCCGTCCGGCATGGTGAACCTGTCGTTCTCGATGGTCACGCCGCCGCTGACGACCTGCCACTCTTTAAAGTGGTAGCCCGTATTCGGTGCGGCGCTCAGATTGATTCCCGCACCTGCCACCGCTGTGGAGGGGTCTGCAGAGGCGGTGCCGTTGCCGTCCGTTGTTACGGTGACAGCATACATTTGCGCCTGCCGCGTCACCAAGGCAAGCTGCCGTGCAGAGAGGTTTCCGGCGCTGTCCTGCGCGCGGATATACAGGGCATCGCCGTTTTGCCGTTCTTCCAGAGTTCCCTGAATTGCAAAGCTGCCGTTCCCTGCGGCATAAACGCTTTCGTTGTTTTCCCCGTAAAGGATTTCGCTGCCGGCATCCGCTGTGCCGGTGATTTGATAGGTACCCGCAGCCCTGTCCGCATAGAAGATCGCTGCAGAAAGGGTCAGCACCGGGGCGGTGGTGTCCCTGCTTACCAGCAGGAACACGCTGGTAACATCCTTGTCCTTCACGCCGTTTACGCGGAGCATCAGCGTGCCGGTAAAAGCGGGGATGGCAAAGGTGTTCGACCCGTCCGATGTGAGGTTCGTTTCGGTATCCATGCGTGTGACCGTAATGCTGTCGGCACCCTCGCAGGTCACGGCAAGCTTGTTGCTGCCGCCGCCCACATAGGCATGGTACACGCCGTTTTCGTCCGGCGTGCATTCCTCACCGTTCACGGAAAGGGCAAGGTTCAGCGGCGTGTATTCCGGCAGGAAAACGTCGGAGGATTTAGTTTCTGCGCTGTAATACTTTGCGCCGTCCTCCGGCTCCGTGTAGGCGCTTACGCCGACTTTGTAGGTTGCGTTTGCCGTCAGATTTTTGGATTCTGCCGTTTCTTCGCCGCCCACGGTCAGTGCCATATCAATGGCGGTGGTGCCCTTGTCAAGGTCATAGCCAAAGCCGGTATCGACCCAACCGCCGTTTTGCTCCTGATAAATCGTCACGCGGTAGCCGTCGGCATTTTCCACAGGCTGCCATTCGGCGCGCATGACCTCGTTGCCGGTGAATATCAGCGTGGCACTAGCGGGGGCGCTCGGCTGATAGGGATTGTTGTTGGTGTAGCTAACCGGGGTGGCAAACTGCTGGCTGTCGATGGCGGCCAGGACGGTCACATTTTTGGTACTTCCGTCTTCCTCGCTGACCTCAGTGGTCTTTTCCGTCATCAGGAAGGAGGATACATAGTATTCGCCCGTCGGCATCAGCGTACCTTCTGTGGGAATGTTGACCGTATTGACTTGGGTGGTATCCACGACCTGTTCGTCCACAAGGTAGGTTGCCTCGCCGGGTTTGCTACCCAGATAGGTACGCAGGGTGTAGGTCGTGTTCTCTGCGGGGTACTTCATCCCGCCGGTGAGCGTAGTGCCGTTCTGCGTCAGATCCAGCTTTTCAAACGGTGCGACTGCAAAGCCCTTTTCGTCGGAAAAGCTCAGCGCGTCCGCATTGACGGTATAGTTGCCGCCCTCTTTCAGGCGTAAAACTGCCATACGGTATTGCTTGCCGTCATCTGCCGACTTTTTCATGTCCGCCAGAATGGTCGCATTGATGTCCGCATTGGGGTCAATATCGCCGTCGTTGGCAATCCAGTTGATGGCAATGGACGAACCGTCGTCCTTTGTAACTGTCAAATTGTTTTGGATTTCCGCATCGGTGACACTGTTGTCAAACGCCAGCACGATGTACGGCGTTTCGCCCGAAGCGGCAGAAACCGTGATATTTGCCGTACTGCCGTTTGCAGGCGGCGCTGTTTCCAGCTCCATCAGCATGGCAGGCTCTTCCCCGCTGTTTTCCAGCGATACGCCCTGCACCAGCGGCTCAACGCCCTTGGACGACCAGTCCCATTCGGGCAGCTTGCCGAGCCACTTGGTTTCGATGTCCCAGCCGCCGCCCATGCGGAAATCGGTCTGCACAATGTGCGGCACAAGCACCCACACGCGGGCGTCAATAATTTTTATGTCTACGCCCGCCATCGCGCCGAGGTAGACATCTACATTCTTAAACGCCTGCTCCATGCTCTCGCTGACATTGGCGTTTCTGACGGGGAAGGTCGTCTGCCCGCCCACGATCAGATCGATGTCCGTGCCGGCAAGTTTAATACCGCTGAGAAACGGGATGCCAAGGCTGCTCGGAATCTGCAGCTGACCCTTAACAATGCTGTTGGCGCCGATGCCGAGATACACGGTGTCCTTGTTTTGGTTTGCACCGCCGAATGCGCCCAGCCTGATTGCAGCATTTATGGCAAAGATGTCCAGTGTATTGCTCGGCAGATTGAGGGCAAGTTCCTCCGAACCGCCGAAGTAGATGCCCTTGTAGGTATCTCCTTTATAAGTACGCTCCTGCCCGTTGAGCTGGAGAGAATAGCCGAAGCTGTTAATAATCTGCGCTTTGTCTTCCAGCCCGACGATGCCGACATCCGTTGCCTTGAGGGAAATTTCACTGGGTCCCAGAACGACATCGCCTCTACCCTCAATCAGATGCATATAGGTACCCGCCAGCGCGCCCCGCAGCTTGATGGGTGGGATGGCGAAGTAGTCGCCGTTCGCGGTTTTTGCCAGATCCTTAAAGCCTGCGCCGCCGCCGTTAAGCTGCCCGACAGGAACGGGCGGGATAAGGGGGATGCCGGGGCTTGACTTGACAAAGAACCACAACTCATCGGGAATCAGCGAGCCGTCCTTTTTGCTGCGTTCCAGCGCCAGAGATGCTTCCGTTTCAAACAGGTCGAAGGCGTTCAGCTCCAACTCAAAGGCATAGCTTTCCTCACCCTTGAAGGTGTTGACCTCGCCGCTGATGCTGGCAAGCTCCAGCGCCATCAGCTTTGCGGTGTCAAAGCTGCCTGTGGCCTTTACGCCGTTGACCTTGAACTCGTTGTTTTTGGCATTCAAGCCGTAGCCCAGCTTTTCCATCGAGAACTCGGCACCATTGAAGATGGTCCGGAAACCGATGTTGCCGCTGAACACAAGGTTTCCCACCGCGTCGGCTTTTGCGTTTTTCAGCTTCACCGTGGCATAGGGAATGTCCACAAAGACGATGGCGTCGTTCTTGTCGGGATTGATTTGGAACGCAAAGCCGTCCTTTGTAAGCGAAATTTGCAGGTCATTTTCCGCGCCGTTTTTCGGCTGATAGAACTTGAAGCTCGGCGCGTTCAGGCTTACGCCGCTGTGTTCGATCGTGCCGTCCTTTTTGATGACCAGCTTGCCGCTGCTCTTATTCCATGTCGCCGTGACGGAGGGCGAGAGCATCGCCGCGCCGCCGGTAAAGGTGAATTCCGTGCCGTTCTTGCTCTCATAATCGCCGCTGATCAGCGCCACGGGTTCTCCGTACTGCTTTTTCAGCGCTTGCAGTGCGGCATCGTCCGCCACATACTCCACCGTCACGCCGCCGTTTACGGCGAACGCGGCAAGCCGCTTGGCAGAAATGGCAGCATCCACCGCATCCGGCTGGGAGGGAACATTTTCCGTGCCCGCCTTGATCAGATCATGGAAGCCCCAAAGGAAGTGGGAGTAATATTCCGAACCGCTGCCTTCTTCCTGTTCCGAACTGCCGTCTTCTCCCTGTGTGGCATAGGCAGCGCTGTCACACTGCACCCAGGTATCCAGCGGCTTATCGCCCGGTGTTACACTGACGGTCTGCGCCAAGGCAACGCGAATCGGCTTGCCACTGACGGAGGTGATCTCTTGTTCATAGTAATCTGACAGTCCCACAAAGGGATTTGCCCAAGGGTAGCCATCCGTATAGACTTCGGTGATGTAAATGCCGTCCTTATCGCCCCAGCTGGAATACCCCTTGGGAACGGTTTTTGTGCGCAGATCCTCCACGGGTGCGGTGAATACCGAGCTTTCGGTGGTGATTTGCGGGTTCTCCCCCTCCGGCACGGTGGTGCGGCTCATTTTAATGGCAGGGCCGCCCGGCTTTTCCAGCGTGGAGGTATGTCCCGTGGCGGTAAAGCAGTTGAACGAATACCCCCATTGAAAACCATAGTCACGATTCCAATCTTGTGGCATACTGTCTTTGTCGATGTAAATCGTACCGACCGACGCCAGCACGCCCCATGTGTCATTGGACGATGCGCCATTCTCTTTGAGTTGGACAAGCTCATAGTAGACCGTTGCCTTTGCCTTGATCAGGCTGAGGGCGGTCAGCAGCGAATACTCCACCTTGATGGCATTCGCGCTGCCGTTGGGCGTTTTGGTCACAAATTCCGCTTTTATCGGCTCCGTCACCACGCCCTCTGTCTTTTCCTTGCCTTGGTCATAGGTGATGAAGGTGCAGCGCGGCGTCTGCCCGATCAGTATGCTTTCCTCATCGGGCTTGGCAGCGGGCGCAACCGTGAGATAGGCATAGGTTCCCCACAATTTGCGAAACGTCATATGGATGTACTCGTTTTGCAGGGAAAGCGAGCCGTCGTTCAGCGTGACAGTTTTTACCGTACTTTCTGACGGAAAAATGTCCCCCGCAAAAGCCGATACCTGCAAGGGCAGTGTGCCCAGCAGCAGGCAAAGGCTCAAAAGCAGGGATAGAAATTTTTTCATGTTGCGTCCTCCTCGTGTTTTCTTTTTTGCTTTTCCCGTTCATGCAGCCGCATACAAACGACCGTCAGCACAACGGCCGCTGTGAACGCCGCAACGCCCACCAGCACATAGCCGCCCGCGTCCTCCCGCAGCAGCATCGCACCAAAGCCGCCCCAGGCAGCGGTCTGCCCCTGCCCGACAACCCTGTCCGCTGTCTGCATCAGTGCCGCAAACAACAGCATACACACAGCGCTCAGTCTGCCGATGCCGCGTTTCTGCCTTCGTCGGGTGTTTTTGCGTATCTGCCTTTTGACAAGCTCGACCCGTCTTGCGGTATCATACATATCGGGGAAGCCTCCTCTCGGGTTTGCTGAAGTCTTGGGTGAAAAGTCCTTTCACCTATATAGGTACAAAAATTCGGGAAAACTCTCACCCAAAATGCAAAAATTTACAAAAAAATGAGGGAGCCGCCCAAAAGCAGCTCCCAAGAATCGGATATTCGGTTATTCTTTTCGTACCATACGAAGTGCAGACAGCTTTCCCGCCGCCACCAGTAGCACCGGCAGGGAATAGGCGATGTACTGCGCTGCGCCGCCGTAGGTGATCAGCAGGTTGTAGATGGCGTGCAGGGTGATTGCCGCGCCCAGCAGCCCGCAGGTTCCGGCAATCTTCAGCCATGTGCGCTGCCATGTGTAGGCAAGCCCGGTGCCCACAATGATGCCGCACAAAACGTGCATAGCACCCGTGCCGAAGCCCCGGAAAAAGATGAACGAGAATCGGTCGGCGCCGTTCTGGATGAGATAACACACATTTTCAAAGGTGGCAAAGGCGAGCGCGACTGTGATGGCGGTGGGCTTGATTTTTTCACCCTCCGGCTCAAACACCAGCAGGTAGAATGCCAGCGGCAGCAGCTTCATGATTTCCTCCACCACCGGCGCAATCTCCGCCGTGGCGGCAAGGGCGTCTGCGTGATAGACCGCAGCAAGAAAGGTGTTGATGTAGGCGGAAAGCAGACACACCCCCATCCCGGCAATGCAGAACAGGAAGAAGCGGAGTTGCCGCCTGCCCATGCACAAAGCGGCCACCAGCAGGGGAGACACCATGCAGAGGAAGATATTTTCAATGTAGGTCATACTTCCACCGCCTTTTTTACCGCGGGCAGCAATCCCAACAGGGTGAGAGTCAGGAGCAGATCGCACCAAAAGGCAGGGCTTGCGGGAGAGGTAGCCGACCAGAAGCACCCCACCGTCCAGAGCAGATATTCCGAACCGACATAGCAGAGCACGCCGACGTGGAAATACCGCCTATTCCGCGTTTCGCCTGTCCGGGTATTCGCATAAAAAAGCCCCCGTGCCGCGCAGAAGGACAGCCAAATCATCAAGCCGCACCAAATCAGGTTGGATAGGATATCCCCATAGGTGCAGTAGAACACCAGCAGCGGCACGCCGACCAAGGGGGCGAGCCACGCTTTTCGGCAGCAAAAGCTGCGTTCCTCCGAATCAGTCAGCGTGACCTGCAAAATCCGCAGAAAAATCGCGCTGGCGACCCAGCCGAACTCCGACACATAAAAGACCCGCGGCGTGGTATGGAACAGCAGCAGGTACAGCGTCCAGTAAAGCGACCCCAAGGCAAAGCATCCGTAGAAGCAAAGCAACAAAAAGTACGCCTGTCTGCGGCTTTTTTGCCACGCGATGCCCGAAAGCACCGCGCCGAGGAAGGTGGTCAATAATTGCAGCAGGTTCTCAATCAGCTCCATGCCGCCCCTCGCCTTTCCTGTCCGAACTATCCTCCCGGTTCATCTGCCTAAGTCGGAAGCACAGAACCGTCACGCACACGCCCAAAAGAAAGGACAATAGCCCTATGACAATGTACCCGAGTGCCGCACCCCCGCCATACATACTGGCGGCGGTTTCATAGCCCGCGTAGTCGCCGGGTCGGATTCCCGCAACCACACCGGGCATGGCAAAGGACACACCCACAATCAGCACAAGGCACGCCGCAGTAGCAGAAAACATGGCGATTGTACCGCGTCGTCGCTGTTCCTTGCGCTGTCTTGCGGCGATGCGCCGCTTTGTTTCCGCAAAGCGTTCTTCATGGCTCCGCATTTGTGATTCCCTCCCGTTCCAGTAATTTACGCAGGCTCTCTTTTCCGCGATACACCAGATTGGTGATCTGCTTCACGGTTTTTCCCATAACCTCTGCCGCCTGCTCGTAGCTCATCCCCTCAAAGTAGGTCAGATACAAAACCTCCCGATAGTCCGGGTTCATTTCGCCCATACAGCCGTGCAGGATGCGGTTGCGCTCTGCTGTGCCGATGACCTCCTCCGCCAGCAGCTGAGCGTCCGGTTCGTCGGTCAGCGCATCCAGGCTGAACATCAGCCTTCGTTTGCTTTTATGGCGCAGCGCCATGTGCCGCGCCGCCTTATACAGATACGCCTTGAAACCGCCGTCGCGGATGCGGGGCTTTTTCGTGAACAGATAGGCGAACACATCCAGCATCAGCTCCTCTGCCTCGTGTATATCGTGCAGGTAGCCGTCGAGGTACAAGGTCAGGGGATCGCCGTATTTTTCCATCAGAGCCTCCAGCCCCGCGTCATCGCCGTTCAGATACTGGCGGTAAAAATCCCCGTCGCAGACCATGGTGTTCCCCTCCTTCCTGCGTTCATTATACGCCGTGTGGGTTATCGCGGTGGATGTACTCCGGTATGCCGCAGCCGACCTCCGCCTTGAATTTCAGCGACAGGCTGCGGCTGCACAGCCCGCATTCGTGCGCCAGTTCCTCTAAACGCAGATCCTCGCGCAGATGGGTGGAAATATATTGCAGGCAGTTTTTGATGACGGCTCTCTGTGCGCCACCTTTTCTGTGCGCCGCCTTTTTGGTATCCACCACGCGGTTGCAGAAATCCAACGGCACCGGGCAGAGTGCGTGCAGTTGTTCGCAGCATGGAAAAACATCCATAAAGCACTCCCTTTTCTCTCTAACTGTATCACAATTCTTTCATTACAGTCAAGATATCGACAATAAATGCAAGGGCTGGCTGCCCCTGCAAAAAAGGGCGGGCTTGTGATTTTTTGCAAAGGCTATTGAGTGTTGGAGCTTGTTCTTGTTTATGTCATGTCATAGTTAAGCCGGCAAAAAGCATAAAAGACAAAGCTATCGCTTTATAACTCTTTGTGTTTTTCGATAATATATGAGAACAGGGCTTACGAAGCGGGAAAAGACCACCGATATTTGGTTTGACGAGAAAGACCCCCTTATCCATATCCGCACCCACAACACCGACTTAAAGAAGCGGCTTGCCGCCTACGCCGGACAGCACCCCGACCAGTGCCGCCAGACCGACGCAGACCCCGAAACGGACTGCATGGAGTTTGATATTGCAAAGGGGCGTTTCTCTTTCCGTCTGACCGCCCCATACAGTGAGGAACGCCGGGAAAAGGCGCGTCAGTATGCCAGAGAGAACAATGCCGCCGACAGGCTGAATTGATATGGATTTGTTCATACTCTTGTGCTATGATATTTATGAATAATGAAACCTTTTCCTCTTTTTTGCGTCTATATAAATAACAGAAAAATGAAAGATAAAGGAGGCTTCTGTTATGAAAAAGAAATGGTTAATAATCACAATGGTGTGCATGGTCTTATTGTGCATTGTGGTAATGGTCTTTCTGTTTACAGTGGGGAAAAAACCATATAAAAATCTGGACGCAGCACAAATAGCGTCAGCCAAAGTGCAATTAACGCCGCCAGACAAAACAGTTGAAATTGAGGATATTTCAGAGTTAGTAGGCTATTTGAATGATGTAGTTATCTATAATCAAGATAATTCTTACACAGAATATGTAGGGCAAGGCGTTACTTTTACCCTGATTATGACCGACGGCACACAGACAGAGATTACGGCATATAACCCATTTCTTATAATTGATGGTGTAGGCTATAAAACAAAGTATGAGCCATGCCAAGCACTTAATAGCTATGCCAATGAATTATTAAATTCTGGAACTGCCAATGTGATTTTGGAAGAGCCGCCTGCTTTAGGTTTAGTAAGTGATAACACCTATGTCAGTGCATTATTAGGTGCTTATTCGTGGCAGAAAAAAGATGTTGATGGAAATTCTATAAATACAACTACCGATAGCGCACACCCTTTAGATTGTGAAGAATTATTATCCCCGCCGTATGAAACACCAGAAGCAACAGCTACACTAAGTTTTACAGAAGAACCCGATACTATTTTAAGTGTAAAATGTTGGAGTGATGAATATTGGGGGAAACCTACTACAAACAGCGAAGATGTAACTATGACTGGAAATGTCCTCACTCTTAAACCGGGCGGGTATATCTATGAAATAATAGCCGACTGGAATACCCAAAACGGTTATGGAGGAACTGCAAGCTATTTTATTTACTTGAAAATGATAGAGTAAAACTAAATAAACCACCTACAAGGGACAGCCGAGAAAATCGACTGTCCTTTTTCTATGCCGACAGGCAGAAAGGAGCGACCAACCATGACGAAAACGAGAGAGAAAACCCGCGAGGAGTTGCAAGCCGAGATTGAGGACGGAAAGAAGAAAATCCGGCAGTTTGAGAACCGAGAAAAGATGTTGCGTCAGAAGCTATCCAAAGAGGAACGCAGAACGCGCAGCCACCGCCTTATTGTCCGGGGCGCGGTCTTTGAAAGCATTGTGCCGGAAGCAAAGAACATGACCGACGAGGAAGCCACAGCACTTCTCCGGCTTGCCTTGACGAGTGAACCGGCGCGGGAATATCTGAAAAAACGAGCAGAGGGAGCGACAAGCTGAAAATCCCTTAGGAACTAAGGGCGCACTTATACACCCTTGCGGGCGTGTGCGCTCTGCCGAGGGCTTGTCTCCGCACAGGGAGATTTCCCCGCGCTCCGATATGGCGGCTTTGCCGCAACAAGGGGCTGCACCCCTTGCGCCGCTTTGCGGCTATCCCTGCACACCCACAAAAACAGTACACCCGCCGTTGGCGTCTGTACCATTTTTGCGGGTTTTATTATCCTATCCGGGAGGTGATGAGATTTCCATTGAGGAATGCCGTGACGAGGTAGACACAGTGTATAGACGCCTGTTGAACCCGATTGAGGAAAGCATCGAGTCCAAGCTGATGTGGGAAGGAATCAAAAAGTATCTGCACAAGCTGACGCCGAAAGAGTGCGAGGTTATGATCTCTTTATATGTAGAGCATCTTTCTGTGCGAGAAACCGCAGCCAAGCTGAAAGTAGATGATAGTACCGTAAGCACGCATCGCAAGAATGCTTGCGACAAGATCCGCAATGCAATGGAGGAACAATACTATGGAGCGTTTTAAGGATTTGCTTCTGAGCGCAAAGCGCGGTAATCAGGATACTATGGAAAAATTGTTTGTTCAGTATGAATCGCTCCTGAACAAATGCAGCCGCGTGAACGGTCGCGTGGATGAAGATCTCTATCAGGTCTTGCTGATTGAGTTCTGGAGAGCAATTTCAGAATTCAAGGTCTAAGCATTTTGGGCGGTGGAGCTTGTTCTCCACCGCTTTTTTGCACCATTCCAAAAGAATTGCGCTTTGGTTATTGCTAACCAGCAAGTGACGCAGAGATGACGGAGGCAGGATGAATTGAGGGAGACAATCTTTGGAGTGTTAATGAACCACTGTCTCCGCAACAGATATTAATCTGACAATACGAACATGCCTCACACGTAGTCTTTGACACCGAATATCAGCCAGTACACATATGAGGACGGAAAATGTAGCAGCTTTTGAAAAAATTGTTTTTTTCTGCTCAAAGTGCTATAATCGGAATATACCAAATACAAAGGGAAGAAAGCTCCCATGCCAAGACCGCCACGGTGCCGTCGAATTTGTGGCGTACCACAGGTCGATGCATTCTGTCCCAACGGGTGCGAGAATACCGAGCCGATCCTGCTGACGCTGGACGAATACGAGGTCATTCGGCTGGTTGACTTGGAGCAGCAAACCCACGAGCAGTGTGCCGCGCAGATGGACATTTCACGCTCTACCGTGCAGGAGATTTACGAAAGCGCACGGAGCAAGATCGCAGCGTGTCTTGTCCACGGGAAACCGCTGCACATCACCGGGGGAAACTACCGCATCTGCGGAGGACAGGAGGCAGCTCACTGCGGCCGTTGCTGCCGGATGCAGAGAGCCAACATAGAAAAATCAGGCAAAAATTGCAAAGGAGATTCCATTATGAAAATTGCAGTTACCTATGAAAACGGTCAAATCTTTCAGCATTTCGGTCACACCGAGCAGTTCAAGCTTTATGAAGTTACGGACGGCAAAATCGTCCATGCGGAAATTGTTGACACCAACGGCAGCGGTCACGGCGCACTGGCAGGTTTCCTAATGCAGCACGGTGTGGACACTTTGGTTTGCGGAGGCATCGGCGGCGGTGCGCAGGCAGCACTCGCCGAAGCGGGCATCAAGCTCTACGGCGGTGTCAGCGGGGACGCTGATGCGGCGGTGAGCGCATTGCTCAACGGAAGTTTGGGCTACGATCCCAATGTTCACTGTGACCACCATGACCATGAGCACGGCGAGGCTGGTCACTCCTGCGGTGACCACGGCTGCGGCAAGCACAGCTGCCATTGATATGGAACGCACACTGACACAACTTCCGTTCTGGTCATCCTTGACCGAACAGGAGCAAGAAACGCTACGCCGAAGTGCCTTTGTCCGTCATTATAAAAAGGGTGCGTTCGTTCACAGCAGCGACAATGAATGTCTCGGAATGCTGTTTATTCTTTCCGGCGAGATCCGCACCTATCTTCTCTCTGATGAGGGGCGGGAGGTAACGCTGTTCCGCCTGTATCCGGGCGAACTATGCGTGCTTTCCGCCTCCTGCGTGATCAGTCAGATCACCTTTGATACGCAAATGACTGCCGGAATGGATACGGACGTTCTGATTATCCCTGCAATTGTCATTGCTGCACTCAAGGAGAAAAATCTCCATGTCCGCTGTTTTCTCTATGAACTGGCAACGAAACGGTTTTCTGATGTGATGTGGGCGATGCAGCAGATTATGTTCAAGGGATTGGATCAGCGGCTGGCAGAATTTCTCCTTGCCGAAGCGGAGCGTACCGGCTCCGACACGATACGCATGACCCATGAGCAGATCGCCCAGCACATCAGCTCGGCGCGAGAGGCGGTGGCGCGGATGCTCAAAAGCTTCTCGGAGGACGGGCTTGTGGAGCTAAGACGAGGCGCAATCACGCTGCGGGATAAGAACAGCCTAAATCGTCTAAAATAAAAAGAAATGTGACTTCGTTACAGAAGAAAATCATAGATTTGCTATAATAAAAGCAGAAAAACAGGAAGGAGTATCCAACATGAAAGAAACGAAATACGCAGGAACTCAAACCGAAAAAAACCTGTTGGCTGCCTTTGCCGGTGAGTCCGAGGCACGCAACAAGTACACCTATTTTGCATCCAAGGCCAAGAAGGAAGGCTACGAGCAGATCGCGGCACTGTTCCTCAAAACCGCTGATAATGAGAAGGAACACGCCAAGCTGTGGTTCAAAGAGCTGAACGGCATTGGCGACACCGCCGAAAACCTTCTCTCCGCCGCTGAGGGCGAGAACTACGAGTGGACGGATATGTACGACGGCTTTGCCAAAACTGCCGATGAGGAAGGTTTCCATGAGCTGGCGCAGCGTTTCCGCCTGGTCGCCGCCATTGAAAAGCACCACGAGGAGCGCTACCGTGCCCTGCTGCACAATGTGGAGATGGCGGAGGTCTTCGCCAAGAGCGAGGTCAAGGTGTGGGAGTGCCGCAACTGCGGTCACATTGTGATCGGTGAGAAAGCGCCGGAGGTCTGCCCTGCCTGCAACCATCCCCAGAGCTATTTTGAAATTCACGCAGAAAACTATTAAAGTAAAGAAAAGGAGAATTATCATGGATCAGAAGTTTTACATTTGTGAGCATTGCGGTAACATCATTGCCAAAGTTAAGGACGTAGGCGTTCCTGTCGTCTGCTGCGGTAAGCCGATGAGCGAGATCGTTCCCGGCACCACCGACGCCGCCGTGGAGAAGCACGTCCCTGTCTGGACGGTAGAAAACGGCATCGTCCATGTCAAGGTCGGCTCCGTGGAGCACCCCATGCTGCCGGAGCACTACATCGAATGGGTATCTCTCCAGACCAAGCAGGGCAATCAGCGCAAGGAACTGCATCCCGGCGAAAAGCCGGAGGTCTGTTTCGCTCTCTGCGAGGGCGATGAGGTCGAAGCGGTCTACGCCTACTGCAACCTCCACAGTCTGTGGAAAGCGTGATTCATCTTTCAAAAATCCGGTGCTTTTTGGAGCACCGGATTTTTTTATTAATGTGACCTCGTTACAGAAAAATACTTTGTCCTGCGGTATGATATAGCCACAATCAATAAACAAGAAAGATGTGGCGAACATGGAAATCAACCATGACGCAGGGTATTTGCAAGCTGAAAAACAAAGAATCATAAAAGATCAACGAAAGGAGTCACTCTCATGACTGAACTGAAAATTACTGCTGCGAATTTTGAAAACGAGGTGCTGCATTCCGACAAACCCGTTTTGCTGGATTTCTACGCGGACTGGTGCGGACCGTGCAAAATGCTCTCTCCTATACTGCATGAGCTTGCCGAAGAAAAAAGCGGTGCCCTCAAGGTGGGCAAGATCAATGTAGACGAGCAGATGGAGCTGGCAATGCGTTTTCAGGTATCCAGTATCCCGATGCTGGTCGTTTTCAAGGACGGAAAAGCCGTTGCTAAGTCGGTGGGCTATCGGCCTAAGTCGGAGATCGCCGCAATGGTGGAGAGCGCAAGATGAAAGTTGTGATCGTAGGCGGTGTGGCGGGTGGTGCTTCGGCCGCTGCCCGCATCCGCCGTTTGGATGAACACGCGCAGATCATCATAATCGAGCGCAGCGGCTATGTGTCCTATGCCAACTGCGGCCTGCCGTATTATGTGGGCGGTGTGATCAAAGAGCGAGCAGAACTGACGCTGCAAACTCCGGAGAGCTTTTGGAATCGCTTTCGCATTGATGTACGAGTACGGCAGGAAGTAACTGCGATCAATACCGCAGAGAAAACCGTCACCGTCCGTGCACTGGACAGTGGGAAGGTCTACACGGAAACCTATGACAAACTGCTTCTTGCCACCGGCGCAAAGCCGACGGTTCCTGCGCTTTCCGGCGTCAGCAGTGAGCGTGTTTTCACGCTGCGCACCGTGGAGGACACCCTCCGCATTAGGCGCTTTGTTGAGGATCAGAAACCGAAAACCGCTGTTTTGGCTGGCGGCGGCTTTATCGGTCTGGAAATGGCGGAAAACCTTGCGGAAATGGGCGTTTCTGTTACCATCGTTCAGCGACCCAAGCAGCTATTAGCGCCGCTGGATGCGGATATGGCGAGCTTTGTCCATGCGGAAATGCGCAGACACGGCGTGGCTCTGCGGTTGGGTGAAACCGTCACCGGATTCCGACAGGACGGAGATTCCGTGCTGACCCTGTTGGAAGAAAGTGAACCACTGCATTCGGATATGGTGCTGCTGGCCATCGGTGTTACCCCGGATACGCATTTGGCAAAAGAAGCCGGACTCAAACTTGGTATTCGTGGCAGCATCGCTGTCAACGAGCGGATGGAAACCTCCGCGCCGGACATCTATGCTGTGGGCGATGCTGTGGAGGTTACCCATTTCGTGACCGGGCAGAAAGTGTTGATTTCGCTGGCGGGACCCGCCAACAAGCAGGGACGCATTGCCGCTGACAATATCTGCGGCGGAAGCAGCCGCTATCACGGCTCTCAAGGCTCGTCTGTTCTGAAACTATTTTGCTTGACAGCGGCCTTTACGGGGATCAATGAAAAGACAGCGCGGGCAGCAGGGATCGCCTACGACAAAGTCGTGCTTTTCCCGGCATCGCACGCTGCCTATTACCCCGGCGCACAGTCTATGGCAATGAAGGTGCTGTATGAAAAAGAAAGCCTGCGGCTGCTCGGTGCGCAGATCGTTGGCGGCGACGGTGTGGACAAGCGCATTGATGTACTGGCAACGGCCATTCGCGCAAAAATGACAGCTCTGGAACTGACGGAGCTTGACCTTTCCTATGCACCGCCCTATTCTTCTGCCAAAGACCCGGTCAATATGGCCGGTTTTATGATCGAGGATTTGGAGAGCGGGAAGGCACGGCAGTTCCATTGGAATGATGTTGAGGACTTGCCCTGCGATGGCAGTGCGACGCTGCTGGATGTCCGCACGGCGTGGGAGTATCAGCGGGGTCATCTGGACGGCTTTCGGAACATTCCCTTGGACGATCTGCGGGAGCATTTGGACGAGTTAGACCGGGGTAAGCCTGTTTATGTGAATTGCCAGACAGGGCTTCGCAGTTATCTGGCCTGCCGACTTTTGACGCAGTACGGTTTCACCTGTTCCCATCTCTCCGGCGGATACAGTTTTTATCAGGTCGTAACACAAGAGCGGCAGACAGCGCGGAGCGCCTATCCCTGCGGAATGGAGAAGTTAACCCATTAGGCAAGTGACCGGAGAAGAGGAGAGAATCGAAATGGAGATCAGAAAACGAAACGGGGAGTCTGTTCCCTTTCAACAGGAGAAAATTTTCAACGCCATGAAAAAGGCGTTTGACGGACAGGGCAAGGAGATTGGGAGCAGAGAGCTGGATGAGATCCTCGCCGCCGTTCTCGACAATCTCTCCGTCACAGTGCCGCTCACCGTGGAACGTGTGCAGGACGAGGTGGAGCGAACGCTCATGGAGCGCGGACACTATGAGGTGGCCAAGGCGTACATCCTCTACCGCGAAAAGCGGTCTGCGCTGCGCCGTGTCCGGCATACCATCGCGCGGACGGTTGGGGATGACTCGCTTGACGAGGTGCTGCGCCGCATCCAGATGGATTTTACCGAGGAAGTCTACTCCCTCGCGGCGCTTCAAATGAAGTTTGAGAGTTTCTGTCGCCCGGGCATGACGGAGGATGAGCGGGCTGAGGCACTGACCAAGGCGGCGGTAGAGCTGACTACGGCAGAGGCACCCAAGTGGGAGTTCATCGCGGCGCGGCTTCTGAACCACTCCTTTCGCTGTCGCAACGCACAGGAATGGGAGGGGCGCGGCATCGGCGACCTCTATGGCAGGCTTCGCTATCTGACGGATAAGGGACTCTACGGTGACTATATCCTTGCCCACTATACCCACGAGGAGATTGCCATGGCGGAGGACTTTCTCTGCCCGGAACGGGACGAGCTGTTCACCTACTCCGGCCTTGACCTTCTGCTCAAACGCTATGTGATCCAGTCACGCAGCCGCGTGCCGCTGGAAACACCGCAGGAGATGTTTTTGGGTATCGCGCTGCATCTTGCTATGAACGAAGGCTCTGACCGCATGGGGTGGGTAAAGCGCTTTTACGATATGCTCAGCCGTATGGAGGTCACGATGGCGACACCTACCATGTCTAACGCGCGAAAGCCCTACCATCAGCTTTCAAGCTGCTTTGTGGACACTGTGCCGGACAGTCTGGACGGCATCTACCGCTCGCTGGACAACTTCGCAAAGGTCTCTAAATTCGGCGGTGGAATGGGGATGTACTTCGGTAAGGTGCGCGCTGCAGGCAGCACCATCCGCGGCTTTCAAGGGGCGGCGGGTGGTGTTATCCGCTGGATTCGGCTGGTCAACGACACCGCCGTGGCGGTGGATCAGTTGGGGATGCGGCAGGGCGCTGTGGCGGTTTACTTAGACGCATGGCACCGGGATCTGCCGGAATTCCTTCAACTGCGCACTAACAATGGCGATGACCGCATGAAGGCGCATGATGTGTTTCCCGCCGTGTGCTATCCGGATCTCTTCTGGCGACTGGCGGAGGAGAACATAGACGCGCCGTGGCATCTCATGTGTCCGCATGAGATCCTCACGGTCAAGGGCTACGCTCTGGAGGATTACTGGGGTACGGAATGGGAGAAGCGGTATCTGGACTGCGTCAATGACCCGCGCATCGGAAAGCGCAGCGTCACCGTCAAGGACATCGTGCGGCTGGTGCTTCGCTCGGCAGTGGAGACCGGCACGCCCTTCGCCTTCAACCGCGACAGCGTAAATCGTATGAACCCAAACGGCCACACGGGAATGATCTATTGCTCCAATCTCTGCACGGAGATCGCGCAGAACATGGCGCCCATCGAGCATATCAGCACTGAGGTGCACACGGAGAACGGCGACACAGTGGTGGTGACGGCCACACGCCCCGGTGAGTTTGTGGTCTGCAATCTGGCGAGTCTGTCTCTCGGTAATCTGCCGGTGGAGGACGAGGCCTATATGGAACGCACGGTGGAAACGGCCATCCGCGCACTGGATAATGTGATCGACCTCAACTTCTACCCGTTGGAATACGCGCGGCTTACCAATCAGAAGTACCGCAGCATCGGTCTGGGCGTCAGCGGCTACCACCACATGCTGGCAAAGCGCGGCATCCGCTGGGAGAGCGAGGAGCACCTTGCCTTCACCGACGCAGTGTTCGAGCTCATCAACTACGCCGCCGTCAAGGCGGACGCAGCACTGGCACGGGAAAAGGGTCGTTACGCGCTCTTTGAGGGCAGCGACTGGCAGACGGGCGCGTATTTTGAAAAGCGGGGTTATACCTCCGAAAAGTGGCAGGCGCTTGCGAAAACGGTGGCGGTGCAGGGAATGCGCAACGCCTATCTGCTGGCGGTCGCACCCACTTCCAGCACATCCATCCTCTCCGGCACGTCGGCGGGCATTGATCCAATTATGAAGAAATTCTTTTTAGAGGAAAAAAAGGGCAGCATGCTGCCCCGCGTTGCTCCGGAGCTTTCTATGGATACATGGTGGTACTATAAGGCGGCGCATCTGATCGACCAAAGCTGGTCGGTGCGCGCCGCGGGCCTTCGCCAGAGACATATTGACCAGGCGCAGAGCATGAATCTCTATATCACCAATGACTATTCCATGCGTCAGGTGCTCAGACTGTATTTAGAGGCGTGGAGGGTCGGCGTCAAGACCATTTACTATGTCCGCAGCAAGGCCCTTGAGGTCGAGGACTGCGAAAGCTGCTCGTCATAAGGAGGATAGTATGACGGAACTGAAGAAAAAGCCTCTCTTTAACCCGGAGGGCAACCTTGATGTGCGCCTGCGGCGCATGATCGGCGGCAATACCACCAACCTCAACGACTTCAACAATATGAAGTACGCTTGGGTCAGCGACTGGTACCGGCAGGCCATGAACAACTTTTGGATTCCTGAGGAGATCAATCTCTCGCAGGATGTGAAGGACTATCCCCGCCTGCTGTCAGCCGAGCGCAGCGCCTACGATAAAATTTTGAGTTTTCTTGTCTTTTTGGATTCCATTCAGACAGCGAACCTGCCTAATATCGGCGCCTACATTACCGCCAACGAGGTCAATCTCTGCCTGTCCATTCAGGCGTTTCAGGAGTGTGTCCACTCACAGAGCTACAGCTATATGCTCGACACCATCTGTTCCCCCGTGGAGCGCAATGACATCCTCTACCAATGGAAAACGGACGAGCATCTGCTGCGCCGCAACACCTTCATTGGGGACTGCTACAATGAGTTTCAGGAGCGGAAGGATGCTCCCACGCTGCTGCGCGTGATGATGGCGAACTATATTTTGGAGGGCATCTATTTTTACAGCGGCTTTATGTTCTTCTACAATCTCTCCCGAAACGGGAAGATGTCCGGCTCGGCGCAGGAGATCCGCTATATCAACCGCGACGAGAACACGCACTTGTGGCTGTTCCGCAATATCATCACGGAGCTGCAAAAGGAGCAGCCGGAGTTGTTCACCGCCGAGAGCGTACAAGCGCTGCGCGAGATGATGCGTGAGGGCGTGGAGCAGGAGATCGCATGGGGGCATTATGTGATCGGCGACGACATCCCGGGACTGAACCGGCAGATGATCAGCGATTACATCCGCTATCTCGGCAATCTTCGCTGGACGAGCCTTGGCTATCCGGCATTGTATCCGGGCTTTGAGAGCGAACCGGAGAGCATGGAATGGGTCAGCCAGTACGCCGACGCCAACATGGTCAAGACCGATTTCTTTGAGGCACGCAGTACCGCCTACGCCAAGAGTACCGCACTGATAGACGATTTATAAGAAAACAAATGAAAGGAGCTGGCAGATATGGCAGCTATGAACATGAATCAGGAGCAGTTTAAGCAGTTGATCCGGGAGGAAAAGCCTGTTTTGGTGGATTTCTGGGCGCCCTGGTGCAGCTATTGCCGGAGGATCGGCCCTGCGTATGAGAAGATTGGAGAGGAATACGCGGACAGCCTTGCCGTCGGCAAGATCAATATTGACGAGGAGCCGCAGTTGGCGGGGGCCGAGGGGATCAAGGTCATCCCAACTCTGGTGCTGTTCCGGAACGGAAAGGCTGTGGGTTCCATCACCGCGCCCGGCTCAAAGGCAGAGATCGACCGTTTCATTCAGGAAGCCTTGGCGAAATAACGGAGGGTTCAGATATGAACAACAATCATGTTTATGATATGATTGTGGTGGGTGGTGGACCGGGCGGCTACACCGCCGCCCTGTACGCGGCACGGGCGGGGCTGGACACCATCGTGCTGGAAAAACTGTCCGCCGGTGGGCAGATGGCCCTGACCGAGCAGATCGACAACTACCCCGGCTTTGAGAACGGGATCGACGGCTTCTCTCTGGCGGAGAAGATGCAAAAGCAGGCGGAGCGTTTTGGGGCACGCAGCGAATACGCAGAAGTCCTCCGCATGGATCTGACGGCGGTTCCCAAGCTCGTGGAGACCAGCGAGGGAATCTTCCGGGGGAAAACCGTGGTGCTGGCCACCGGTGCGGAACCCAGAACGCTGGGCGTGGCCGGAGAGTCGGAACTGGTGGGCCGGGGCATGGCCTACTGCGCCGCCTGCGACGGGATGTTTTACAAGGGCAAAACGGTGGTCGTGGTGGGCGGCGGCAATTCCGCCGCGGCAGATGCCCTCCTTCTCAGCCGCGTGGCGAAAAAAGTGATCCTCGTCCACCGCAGAGACACACTGCGGGCCACCAAGATCTATCACGAGCCGCTGGCACAGGCCGAAAATGTGGAATTCCGTTGGAACAGCGTCGTTTCCGCGCTGCTTTCCGGGGCCAGGCTGACCGGCGTCCGCCTGCGGGACACCGTCACCGGTGAGGAAAGCGTGGTGGACTGCGACGGCGTATTTGTCAGCGTGGGCCGACAGCCCGCCACGGCGCTGGCGGTGGGTCAACTGGCGCTGGACGGCGGCGGCTATATCGTGGCCGGAGAGACCACGGAAACCAGTATTCCCGGCGTTTACGCCGTGGGCGATGTGCGGACGAAGCCCCTCCGTCAGGTGGTCACCGCCGTGGCGGACGGCGCGGTGGCAGTCCACATGGCGGAGAAATATATCGCGGAAAACCGATAAGGGAGGTAGATTTAAAAAGCCATGTTTAAGGTCAGGCCGGATACGACCGCAGTGGGGATGCCGACATATCTGCAAGGCAAACTGCCAGAGTGATGGCAGATAAGATAACCCATGTAAGATCGGGAGATATGTTGTCTCTCCATATCCAGTCCACGCAACAGTGAGCAACTGAACACAAAACACAGCCACAGATGTACTCTGTGGCTGTGTTTTTATGCGTAGTATACCGCGTGACAAGCGGTTTTACTGTGATGGCGTCACATAATTTGAGAAAATCGGCGCGGCGCTGCTCCGGTTGTACGATTAGGCTCCTTGAGCTCTGCATAGCTTTTGGAGTTCAAACAGAAAATACCCACAGCCAAAGCGGCTGTGGGTATGATCAAATCAGATTGTACGAGCTGACGCTGTCCTGCCGATCTCTACAGACCGTAGCTGCTTCTTCCATCTGCAAAACCCCGACGCTCCGTGGCTGACGGGGTTATCCGCACTTGCTAATACGCCCAAAGGGGGTTCCTTAACGCGCAGAAGGAAAGGGACGGTCAGCCTCCGGCGTTTTGAGAAGAAAATGGCTTTTGTAAAAGTCGAGCAGGCCCTCATCCCGCATTTTTCCAAGCTCCACGGACAGCCCACTGCGCTCCACACCGAGGTAATCCGCAAGCTGCTGCCTTGAAAACGGAATGTCGAACTCATAGACCCCGCGCCGCAGTGCCTCGGCGGAAAAATAGGACATCAGCTTTGCACGCGTCGTGCGCTGGCCCATGTGGGTGAGCTTTTCGTTGAGCCGCAGGTTCTTCTCCGCTAACTCGCCCAGCAGATTGCGGATGAACCGGCTATGGTAGGAGCAGGCGGAGGGGCACACGCTCAAAACGCGCCTTATGTGTAGAAACATCACCGTCATCGTGCTCTCCGCCTCCACGCTCACGTTCAGCACCGCTCCCGGCGCGCAGGCAAACACATCCGCGAAGGTCTGCCCCGGCCCGGTCTTGGAGAGGATGTTGCGGTTTCCCCAGA
>ERZ791809.200-NODE-200-length-52906-cov-140.212919_pt1 | contig 52906 bp, 47 predicted proteins | sample MGYA00509946_ERZ791809 | MGnify/ENA primary metagenome ERZ791809 (study PRJEB30046, sample SAMN00791993) | human gut metagenome | study: EMG produced TPA metagenomics assembly of the A metagenome-wide association study of gut microbiota in type 2...
AATTTCTTCAACGCCATGATGACCGGTATTCTTTCCCGCCGCCGTGAATTTGCTGTGCTTCAGGCTGTAGGAATGACGAACCGGCAGCTCAAAACCATGCTGATCTATGAGGGGTTGTTTTACGCAATGTCTTCCGTAGCGGCGGCCTTTATGCTGTCGCTGGTGATGGGACCTCTTGCGGGAAAAATGCTGGGCAGTATGTTCTGGTTCTTTGAGTATCGATTCACCATTCTGCCTGTCCTGCTGACAATTCCGGTATTTCTTCTGCTGGGGTGGCTGATTCCTTGCATGATGTATGACAACGCAGCGAAATGCAGCGTTGTAGAGCAATTAAGGGATGCTCAATAACTGTTAAGCAAAAAACGGCCCTCTGCCAATGAAAAGGCAGAGGGCTGAGTTTTAATCTAAGGGTTTACATTCAGTTACAGTTTTTAGATAAATTTCGGGGTTTCCGTTCAATATCAAGTCTGCATATCCAACCGGGTCATTGTAAATCAGATAATCCAGTTCTGACCGCTGATACATATTATCGGCAACCTCATTCTCCACGGCGATGGTATCAATGGCAATCATGCTGCCATCTAAGAATTTCAGTTCTACACAAGCGGTATCCATGTTAAACTCACAAGAAATCAATCTATCCATAAGAAACCTCCATTTTGCGGGATGTTAGATCATCCCAAAATATTTGAATGCTTCTCGGATTGCTTTCTCTTTTTCCGGCGGACACATGGGCTGTCTGGAATCCTCGGACTTCGGCAAATTGTAATTCTTGCCAACTTCAATCCCACATTTCCTCTTAATCTGTGAGATATAAAGATTGGATACCTTTAACCCGCTATGCTCCAGCACATAGTCTTTGATCTGGGTGTAGGTTGCCCCATCCTGAAATTCGGACATATCCATATCTTCCAAAGAGAACTCAACCCGAATCTTTTTCGAGTCGACCTCGCCCTTGGAAAGCAAGACAACCGTTTCCACATGCCGCGTCTGCGGGAAGAGGTCAACGGGGCAGAATTTAGCGGCGTGCCAGCCGAGGCGGGTGAAGGCGGCCACATCGCGTGCCAGCGTTTCGGGGTCACAGCTGACATAGACGATGCGCTTGGGCTTCATCCGGTTTACGGCGGCGATACACTCCGGTGTGCTGCCGGCGCGCGGCGGGTCCAGAAAGACCACATCGGGGTGCAGTCCCTCCGCAGCGGCGGCCATCATCCATTCCGTGGCATCGGCGAAGACAAAGCGGGCGTTGGCCAGCTTGTTGCGGCGGGCGTTGGCCGCGGCGTCCCTGACGGCGGCGGGGTTGCGCTCGACGCCGATGACCTGCTTTGCATGGGGCGCAGCGCACAGGCCGATCGTGCCGATGCCGCAGTAGGCATCCACGACCGTCTCGCGGCCGGTCAGCCTGGCAAGCTCAAGTGCCTTTTTGTACAGCACCTCGGTCTGGGTACGGTTGACCTGATAAAAGCTGCGGGATGAGATCGCAAACTGCAGCCCGCACAGCGTATCCAGCACAAAGCCGGGCCCCCAAAGCGGTTTTTCGCGGTTGCCCAGTACGGCGCTGCTGCGCGTGGGGTTGATGTTCTGCACGATGCTGACGACCCACGGCGCTTTTTTGCGCAGTGCAGCGCAGAAATTCTTGCTGCCGGGCAGGTCTGCGCCGGGCGTCACCAGCGTGACCAGCACCTTGCCGTCCCCGCTGCTGCGCAGCACGGTATGGCGCAGCAGCCCTGTGCCGCGGTCCTCGTCATAGGCAGTCCAGCGGCAGGCGCGGGCGGCCTCCAGCACGGCGGCAAGGGTCTTATTGAGGATCTCCTCCTGCAGCAGGCAGTCGGCACCCGGCAGGACCCTGTGCGTACCCTCGGCATACAGGCCGCAGACCAGTCTGCCGTGCTGCATGGCAAAGCTGGCGATGGCCTTGTTGCGGTAATGGTACGGCTCGGCCATGCCCTGCACAGCCCGGACGGGGGCAAACCCGCCCAGCAGCCCCTGCAGGCGGGCCTGTTTTTGGTTCAGCTGTTCCCGGTAGGGCAGTGCAAGCAGCGGACAGCCGCCGCATTTTTTATCGTAGTTCAGGCAGGTAGTGGGCATGGTTACGACCTTTCTTTGCACAGGCTTGCGCGGTGTGCTATACTATACATAGAGAGCATCAGACGGAGGTATTGCTATGAATGTGCTACTTATCAACGGCAGCCCGCACAAGGACGGCTGCACAAACGCGGCGCTGGCCGAGATGGCCAAAGCACTGAACGAGGCCGGCATCGAGACCACGATTTTCCACATCGGGTCTGCCCCGGTGGGCGGCTGTGTTGGCTGCGGCGGCTGCGGCAAGACCGGCAGCTGCGTCTTTGGCGGGCCGGTAGCCACAGTGCTGCCGCTGGTCGAGAAGGCTGACGGCATTGTGTTCGGTGCGCCAGTCCACTATGCCACGGCAGCAGCCAGCATGCTTGGCTTTATGCACCGGCTGGCCATCAGCGGCGGCAGATACCTGCGCCACAAGCCCGCCGCTGTTGTAACCAGCGCCCGCCGCGCCGGTACGACCACGGCGCTGGAGGCCATGGAAAAGGTACCGCAGTTCTTTGAGATGCCGCTCATCAGCTCGACCTACTGGCCGATGGTCCACGGCGGCAAGGCCGAGGAGGCTGCCGCCGATGCGGAGGGTATGCAGATCATGCGCAACCTGGGCCGCAATATGGCGTGGATACTGCGCTGCATTGAGGCTGGCAAGGCTGCCGGAATTGAGGCACCCGTTTCAGAAAACGACAAGCGGACGAATTTTATCCGCTGATACGCGCCCTGCGGGCGGCAAAGCGGCGTTCCCACTGCGGGAGCGCCGCCCTTGTTTTTTTCAGAGGGAGTTATGCCAGACTCTTGGTGCGCCCGCCGCTGACATCCTCCTCGGTGACGGCCTTGACCGAGGTATCCGCCTGCTGGGCGGACTGCGGCGCATGGCCGGTCGGCCAGACATTCTGCAGCAGCGTCAGGATCGGCTCATAATCCTGCGTGCGGGCAGCGGCCGTGACATAGATCGTTTCGCCGCAGTCGTAGTCGATCTGGGCAAAGATCGTCTGGTAGCTGCCGCAGTCATAGCGCACCGCCGAGACAGCGGCATCGGGTACGGTAAAGTCGATGTCATATCGGACCGTGCCGGTCGTTTCCTCCAGCTCCTGCCCCGACTGGGCAAGAAAATCCGTGTAGGTGTCGGTCATCTGCAGCAGCACGACCGTATAGCTGAGCTGGTTGCCGGCCGTCAGTGAGAGGGTATCCGCCTGCGCCATGACAGGCTGCTCCCACTGGTTCTGATCGTAAACGATGGTCACACCGTTGTCACCGTCACAGCTGGCATAGTCCGGCTCCTCGTTTTTGACAAAGCCGTCACCGCCGTAAAGGTAGAGCATAAAATCCTGAAAGCTGCACCCCGTCAGGGCAAGTCCCGCCAAGACGGCGAGGGCGGCTGCGATACTTTTTTTCATAAAGCCCATTCCTTTTATAATAGCATGATGCTGTAAAAGCCCGCAGCGGATGCCGCCAGCACAAAGGCGTTCCAGCCCAGCACGGCAAAAGCTGCGCCGAACGCCAGCCCTGCCAGCACATCGCTGATATAGTGGACGCCGGTCACGACCCGGCAGACCGCGATCAGCACCCCCAGCACGGCCAGCACGATGCCGAGCGGGCGGAGCACAAACCACGCGGCCCCGGCGATGGCCGCCGCCGAAAAACAGTGGCGGCTCGGCATACTCTGGCCGGGCTTGTCCTTCGGAAAGAGGGGCGCAAACCCCAGCGCCGTGTAGGGGCGCGGCCGGTTGATAACCCGGCGCACCAGCGTGCCGACCAGAAACGCTGCTGCCGGTACGATGACCGCAGGCAAGAGCTGCTCGCTGCGGTGCAGTGCCAGCCACGCCAGCATACCGAGGTAGAGCAGATATACCAGCCCCACCGCCCCGCAGCTGACGAGCCGCAGCGCCTTTTTGGCGGCGGGCCTTGCGTTGAACCACCCGATCACGGCGCGGTACTGCTCTGCATTCATAAGGGTATCCTCCCAGTCATAACATTTCACCATTAGAATAACATTCTGAAAAAGGCTTGTCAAACGCCGATGCAGATGTTTATAATAAAGTCAGTACCGCACCCCCTGCAGCCGCCGATACGGCGCGCCGGGTGCGCCGGCTGCAAGGCCCAAACAGGCGCGCAGTATTCTTTGTGTCTGCGTGCTTTTTGTGGTTCCAGCGGTCAAAAGTGATTACAGTGTAGGAGGGGTGTCCCTTTTGTTTGGTTTTGCGAATGCGCTGCTGCTGCTTTTGCTGGCGGCTGCCTGCCTTGATTTTGTACCGGTCCTGCGGCGCAGGCTCTCCCCCGCCGCGTGGTGGGCGGAGGAACGCCCGCTGTTTAGCGCGCGCGGCGCAGCGGTGCGCCAGCGGTACGGTACCGCCGCGTTCCTGCTGGGCGTGATGGTGTATGAGTTCATCGTCGTGTTCAACAACAGCATGGCGCGGGAGAATTGGCCATGGCTGCAGACCCGCGTTTCCCCTGTGCTGGACTGGGTGATGTATCTATGCTTCGGGTGCAAGATTTTGCTCGGCACAAGGTACAGCGGGCGCAGCCTGCTCTGCGCCGGTGCGCTGTATTTTGTGGCGCGGTGGGTCTACTTCAACGGGCAGAATATCTGGTGGCTGGGGCTTTGCGTTGCCCTGCTGGCCGCAAAGGATGTGCCGCTGCGCCGCTGCATGAAGGCACTGCTGGCCTGCGGCCTGCCCACACTGGCGCTGGTGGAACTTTTGCACTTTGCGGGCGTCATCGCCCCCGATGCCGCCAGTGAGCGTGACGGCAGCTTTCGCCTGATGTTCGGCTACGGCCACCCCAACACCTTCGGCGGGGTGGTGTTCGGCCTTGTGCTGGCGTGGGTGCTGCTGCGCCGCGCCCGCCTGACATGGGCTGAGCTGGCCGGTGCAGCGGCGGTCGGCGCGTTTTTGATGATCGGCCCCAAGTCCCGCTCCGCGGCGCTCTGCGCCTTTTTGCTTGTGGCTTTGCTTGCGGCGGCAAAGCTGCGCACCCGGCGCGGCCCGCGCCCCGGCAGCCGCGCAGTGGCAGCCGGCTGCGCCGCGCTGGTGCCGCTGCTGGCGGCGGTAAGCTATAGCCTGCCGCTCTTTGTGGTAAAGATCGGCCCGTGGGCAAACGACATCGGCCCCGCCTGGCTGAAAAAGCTTGACGACCTGCTGACCTGCCGGATCTCGCTGGCATGGGCGGCCTACCGTGTATTTCCCATAAAAATTGCGGGCCAGATGCTTCCCGACTGGCCCGCGCTGGACAATATCTTTGTGTATCTGCTCTACCTGACCGGCCCGGTCATGGTCGTGCTGGTCTGCGCCCTGATGATGGCGGCACTGTACGGCTATGCCCGCCGCGGTCAGTGGCAGGCCGTAGCCTGTCTGATCACGATGCTGGCCTACGGCTATATGGAGAGTCAGGTCACCCACCTGACCAGCGACCCTGCCGTGCTGCTGCTCTGCGGTGCGGTGTATGCGCTGCCAGCCGCACGCTGGATGTTTGAGCAGGATTGATTCAATCCTGCGGGAAGGCGTCTGCAGAGATCTCCACCGTATCCTCCTCCTGCGCGGCGGCCTCGGCACTGGCCTTGGCGGCTGTCACCAGCCCCGTCACCTCGCCCGAGGGCTTCTGCAGCAGGTAGGCACCGACTGCCTTGGCCTTGTAGACGAGCAGCACACAGTAGGTGTCATGCTCCCCGGTGGAAAGCTGCGGGCACAGCACCGTCCACTTTTCCACGGTCTTGCCCTTATAGTTTGCAAGGTCAAGCCCGCTCTCCTGCACGATCTGGTTGAAGGCGGCGAAGCTGTCATCCCACTTTTTGGGGATCTTCACCTTATCTACGGCGGCACTGGCAAGGTCGGTGTCAAAGCCGTAGCCGTTGAAGTAGATGCCGATGTCCTGCGTCGTTTCGATGCCCGGCACGGCAGCGGCGGACGCTGTGACCGCATCCCCGGTAAAATGTACGGCAGCGGCCACGGTGCCGCACAGGCAGACGGCACACAGGGCCAGCGCCCCGGCCTGCCGCAATCCCGGTTTGGTAACAGTAAACATAAACATAAGCGCAGCCCCCTCACACATTGTCACTGCAATGTATGCGGGGGCTGCTTCGTTTATGTATGACGGAGGGTGCCGGGGACGCCGCGCCTGCGGCGGGTTACTTGTACTTCGGCTTCGGCGCATACCACTGGAAGATCACGCCGTCATAGTCCTTTTCCAGCTTTTCGGTATCATGCTCGGGCAGGGCGGTCCACATGACCATCATGGCACCGAGCGCCGCGCAAAGACGCACGGCCCAGTTGCGCTCATCCGGGCACCAGGCAATGAAATCCGGCCGCCCCAGCACATTGCCCAGACAGTGGGAGAATACAAACGCCGGGACTGCCTTGACGCCGGTGCTGCGGTAGCTTTGGTAGCTGTCGGCCAGCTGGCCGCGCAGCACCTCGGGGGCCTGCCGCCGCACAATGCCCACCACGCGGGGGTCAAAGCTTTCAAGGCAGTAGGGGCCGGGGTAGGTCTTGAGCTCTGCAAGGGTCGCACGGCAAAGCTCCTCAAGATAGGTTTGGCTGTACTCTCTGCGGCTCTTGATCTCAACGATCAGCGGCGTGGCGGGGTTGGCCTCGGCCACCGTGCGCAGCATATCGGCAAAGAGCGGCGGATGCTCCTCACTGCCCGCCAGCGGCAGGGCGGAGAAATGCGCCCAGTCTATATCATGCACAAAGCCCTTGGCCGGCGTCATGCGGTCCAGCGTATCATCGTGAAAAACAACCAGCCGATGATCCGATGTAAACTGGACATCCAGCTCGATGCCGTAGCCGTTCTGCGCTGCGGCGGCAAAGGCGGGCAGGCTGTTCTCCGGCGGACGCTGGTCCTTGCCGAAAAGGCCGCGGTGGGCGTAATTGCGCCCGTAGAACGGCAGGCGCAGCTCATCACGGCGCTTGCCGGGCCAGACGGCGAACAGCAAAAGAAGTGCAAGCAGCAGGATAACACAAAGCAGAATTTTCATACAAGATCACGCTCCTGCTGCCATTGTACCGCGCAGGGGCGCAAAATGCAACAGCTTTTGCTAATTGGCGGCAGGTTTTACAAGTGGGCGCTGCAAGCGGGCCTGCCGCTCTCATCTTTTTAGAAAAGTTTTTATTTTTTTCACAATTCTTCCACGCTTGCGATGTATTGTGGTATTATAGAGAGTGTAAGGAGGGTATTCCCATGGCTAAAATTCTGATCGTGGATGACGAGCCGCGCATCCGTGACCTCATCCGGGAGCATCTGCAGTACGCAGGCTTCACCTGTGAGGAGGCCGGTGATGGCACCGCCGCGCTGAGCGTGCTGAGCCAAGGCGGCATTGATCTTGTGATTTTGGACATCATGATGCCGTTTATGGACGGCATGACCTGCCTGCGTGAGATGCGCACCCGTAAGATCATGACCCCGGTCATCATGCTGACCGCCCGCAGCGAGGAATATGACAAACTGGCCGGGCTGGAGAGCGGTGCCGATGATTATGTGGTCAAGCCCTTTTCCCCGCGGGAGCTGGTAGCCCGCGTCAAGGCGGTGCTGGCGCGCACAATGCCCAAGCCTGCGGAGGATGCCGGCAGCTATACCTTCGGTGATTTGTCAATCGACACCGCCAGCCACAGCGTCAAGGTTGCCGGGCAGGAGGCGCCGCTCACCCCCAAGGAGTTTGACCTGCTGGTCTTTCTTGTCAGCAACAAGGGCATCGCCCTCAGCCGTGAGAAGATCCTGCAAAAGGTCTGGAATTACGACTACTACGGCGAGGACCGCACCGTGGATACCCATATCAAGATGCTGCGCGGCCATCTGGGCCACTGCCGCAGCTACATCGTCACCGTATGGGGCATCGGGTACAAATTTGACCCGGACACCTTATGAAAAAGCACGATAAAGCGGGAAAGCACCCCTTCACCGTCAGCATCCGCGGGCAGTTGATGCTGTTCATCGGCGGCATTACGCTGTTTACCCTGCTGCTGGTGTGGAGCATCATCACCTTTGCGCTGGAGCCGCAGTACAACCGCACGATCCGTGCCAAGCTTGACGGCAAGGCCGCCGCCATCACAGCGATGATCGATCAGGCAGACAAGCCCATCTCCAACCGGAGCTATCTGGGCCTGACCCTGAACGACGAGTTCTGGAGCGGTGTGAGCGGGACCTTTCAGGACAAAAGGATCAATGTAGACGGCTGCTGTGTCGATTTTTCCGATACAACGCTGCGCTGCCTCAAGGCCTATGAGAGCATGTACCCCTGCCTGCTGCACGAAAGCACCGGCGCGTTCGGCGGGGATTTCGGCTACAATGTGGACACCCGGGTGGCCATACAGCTGCGGCAAAAGCTGTTTGAGGAGGGCTCGCTCTACCAGATCATACGGATCGGCAGCTCCATGCAGATGTGCGTGGGGCGTCTTTCTGCCGACGGGCAGTACGGCGTCATCGTTTCGACAAGCCTTGCCCAGATCACAACGGCGGCCGAGGTGCTGCGGACGATTCTGGGCCCGGTGGCGCTTGTGCTGCTGGTGCTGGATCTTTTGCTGGCCGTGCTGTTCAGCCGCTGGTTCACCAGCCCCATCCGCAAGCTGTCCAACGGTGCGCAGGAGATCGCCGCCGGCAACTACGATGTAGCGATCCGGGTCGAGCATCATGACGAGATCGGCCGTCTGGCAGAGGATTTCAACCACATGGCCGCCGAGGTCAAGCGCAGCGCCCAGCTGGAAAAAGATATTCTGGCCAATGTCAGCCACGACCTGCGCACCCCGCTGACCCTGATAAAGGGCTATGCCGAGACGGTGCGCGACCTGACCGGCGATGATGATGCCAAACGCACCGAGCAGTGCAACATCATCGTGGACGAGACCGACCGCCTGTCCACGCTCGTCAACAGCGTCATGGAGCTGAGCAAGGTGCAGAGCGGTGCCGAGAAGCCGAGCCTTGTCGATTTTGACATGAGCGAGCTTTGCTTTGAGGTTGCCGGCCGCTACGATGCCCTGTGCGACAAAAACCACTGGCACCTTGACCTGCAGGCCGATGATGCCTGCCCTGTCAGCGCTGACCCGGCCATGATGGAGCGGGTTCTCCACAACCTTTTGGGCAACGCCTTCCATCACATCGGCAGTGACGGTGTGGTGGTGCTGCGGGCCATTCCGCAGCAGCGCGGCTGCCGCATCGAGGTCGAGGACCACGGCCCCGGCATCCCGCCGGAGGATCTGCCCTACCTCTTTGACCGGTACTACCGTGCGCGGCAGGATTCCGGCCGCAGCGGCACGGGGCTGGGCCTGTCCATCACAAAGGCCATTCTGCAGCAGCACGGCTTTGCGTTCGGCGTCAACAGCGCTGTGGGGCAGGGCTCGACCTTCTGGTTTGAGATGGCTGACACAAGAGCATAGTTCCCTGCGGGTGCCGGGTCCGTCCGGCATCCCTGACATGCCGAACAAAGGAGGCTTTTCATGGAGAGCATCAATGAAAAAATGGACGCCCAGCTGCGCACCCGCGTGGACGAGCTGAGCCGCGCCAATGATGAGAATCAGGACGGCAGACTGGACGCCGCCGACTTGAAGGCCCAGCTGAACCGCATCGAGGCCCAGCTTGAGCTGCAGGACCAGCAGAACCGCGGCATCATTGCAAACCAGCACAAGCGGATGATCCTGAGCGTGGTTCTGGTCGCGGTGATTCTGGTGGTGCTGGCGTTCTTTGGCTGGCGCATCAATGTGGCCTACAACAATGTCATGGCCGCCTGTGACCGCGTCAACGCGCTGGCGGACACCGTGCAGACCAGTCTGGACACGCTGGATCAGAGCCAGCTGGACGACATGATGCAGGATCTGCCCGAGATCACCGAGCAGCTGAAAAAAATTGATGTCGATGCGCTGAACAAGGTCCTGACCGAGCTGCCCGCCCTGATGAACACTGTGAGCAGCCTGCAGAGTCAGGTGGAGAGCATTACCAACTGGTTCAACGGTCTGGGGTCGGTTTTCGGCCGATGACCCGCCCATAAAAGCACTGCCCTGCACGGAATGTGCAGGGCAGTTTTTGTGTACCGCTTCAGTCCGTGCGGCGGTGGTAGTACGCCAGACGCGGGGTGCCGTCCTCGGTATAGATCGTGCCGCAGCGCACAAAGCCGGTTGCCGTGAGCGCACGCTGCATGTAGATGTTGTCGGCGTGGGTATCGGCCCGCAGCGGCAGCCCCTGCTGCAGACACCAGTCGATGCAGTATAGCACAATTTCCCGGCTCTGTCCACCGCAGGGCGCGTATGGCGGGATTCCCCCTTGCATCACAACCGCGGTTGTGCTACACTGTATCTGCAAAAGTTAGAAGCATCAAACTTTTATAACAAGAGGATGTAATTATGACACTCGCGGAATTAAAAATCGGGCAGGATGCCGTGCTGCGCACCATCGGCGGGCAGGGCGAGCTGCGCCACCATCTGCTGGATATGGGCCTGACCCCCGGCACTGAGGTCACGCTGCGCAAGATCGCGCCGATGGGCGACCCCATTGAGGTCGAGCTGCGCGGCTATGAGCTGACGCTGCGCCTTGCCGATGCAGCAAAAATCGAGGTCGAGAATGTCCATGAGACCGACCGCGCCGCCCGCAGCGAGGAGCGCCACGCTCCCGTACCCCACCCCGGCGTGGGTGAGCTGCGCAAGGCCCCCAGCTACCACGACCGCAAGGCCGGTGCCGAGATCGCCAAGGGGCAGCCGCTGCACCTTGCGCTGGCCGGCAACCAGAACTGCGGCAAGACTACGCTTTTCAATCAGCTGACCGGCTCCAACCAGCATGTGGGCAACTTCCCCGGCGTGACGGTGGACCGCAAGGACGGCACGATCCGTGGGCATGAGGAGGCCACCGTCACCGACCTGCCCGGCATCTACAGCCTGTCCCCCTATTCAAGCGAGGAGATCGTCACCCGCGACTTTCTGCTCAACACCCACCCGGACGCCATCATCAACATCGTAGATGCGTCCAATATTGAGCGCAACCTTTACCTGACGATGCAGCTGATGGAGCTGAACATCCCGCTGGTGCTGGCGCTGAACATGATGGACGAGGTCCGCGCCAACGGCGGCACCATCATGGTCAACGCGCTGGAGGAGCTGCTGGGCGTGCCGGTCGTGCCGATCTCCGCCGCGAAAAACGAGGGCATTGACGAGCTGGTGGAGCATGTGCTGCATGTAGCCCGCCACCGCGAGACCCCCGGCCGCATCGACTTCTGCGATGCGGGGGACGGCAAGGGCGGCGCGGTGCATCGCTGCATCCATGCCGTCAACCATCTGATCGAGGACCACGCCGCCCGCGCCGGGCTGCCCGTCCGCTTTGCAGCCACCAAGCTGGTCGAGGGTGACCCGCTGATTGAAAAAGCGCTGGATCTTGACAAAAACGAGACCGAGCTGCTTGCCCACACGATTGCCGAGCTGGAGAGCGAGACCGGCCTTGACCGCGAGGCAGCGCTGGCCGATATGCGCTTCAATTTTATTGAACGCCTTTGCGATAAGACTGTTGTGCGCCCCGGTGAGAGCCGCGAGCATAAGCGCAGCGTAGCAATCGACAAGGTCTTGACCGGCAAATACACCGCGCTGCCCTGCTTTATCGGCATCATGGCGCTGGTGTTCTGGCTGACCTTCGGCGTCATCGGTGCCGGTCTGTCCGACCTGCTGACCCTCGGCATTGACGCCCTGACAGGCCTGACCGATCGGGCGCTGACCGCCTACGGCATCAATCCTGTTGTACACAGCCTCGTCATTGACGGCGTGTTTGCGGGCGTGGGCAGCGTGCTGAGCTTTCTGCCTATCATCGTCACGCTGTTCTTCTTCCTCTCGATTTTGGAGGATACCGGCTACATGGCGCGCGTGGCCTTCGTCATGGACCAGCTGCTGCGCCGCGTCGGGCTTTCGGGCCGCAGCTTTGTGCCGATGCTGATCGGCTTTGGCTGCTCGGTGCCCGCCATCATGGCGACACGCACCCTCTCGAGTGACCGCGACCGCAAAATGACGATCCTGCTCACCCCGTTCATGAGCTGCTCGGCCAAGCTGCCGATCTACGCGCTGTTTACAACGGCCTTTTTCCCCCGGCAGTACCGCGCACTTGTGATGATCGGGCTGTACTTAACGGGCATTGTCTGCGGCATTTTGTACGCGCTGCTGTTGAAATTGACCAAGTATAAGGGCGAGCCCGTCCCCTTTGTGATGGAGCTGCCCAACTACCGCTTCCCCTCTGCGCGCAGCGTGGGCCAGCTGATCTGGGAGAAGGCGCGTGACTTCCTGCAGAAGGCCTTCACCATCATCTTTGTGGCCACGGTGCTGATCTGGTTCCTGCAGACCTTTGACGCGCGGCTGAATGTGGCCGCCACGCCCGATGCCAGCTTGCTGGCCGCCATCGGCAGCTTTATCGCGCCGGTGTTTGCACCGCTCGGCTTTGGCGATTGGCGTGTCAGCACAGCGCTCATCACAGGCTTTACCGCCAAGGAGAGCGTTGTCTCGACCCTGACCGTTCTGCTTGGCGGGGATACCGGTGCGCTGGCCACGATGTTCACCCCGTTCACAGCCGTTGTGTTTTTGGTGTTTACCCTGCTGTACACCCCCTGCGTGGCTGCCGTGGCTGCCGTCAAGCGCGAGCTGGGCGGCGCCAAAGCCGCTGCCGGCGTTGTTCTGATGCAGTGCGCTATTGCATGGGTGGTTGCTTTTGTGGTACACTTAGTAGGTGGATTGTTCGGGCTGGTATGACCCCGGCCCGCCCCGCAGAAAGTATGAGGTAGACCCCTATGGCAAGTATTATCGTTGTTGTGATCATCTTTGTGCTGCTGGCGCTGGCGATATTGTTTATCTGCCAGAACGGCGGCTGGCAGGGCGGCTGCGGCGGCAACTGCGCAGGCTGCCACAACAAATGCGCCGATGCTGACAAGAAAAAGAAATGACCCTGAGCGGCTCCTGCGGGAGCCGCTTTTTTTGTGGCTGTCCTTGCACAATCCCCTAAAAAACGCTATACTATTGATAATTATATTATTTTGGGAGGCACTGCCCGTGAACGCTGAGCCCATCCGTGTTTTACAGATCATGCCCGCCATGGACGCAGGCGGCATGGAAACCTTTGTCATGAATGTCTACCGCACCCTCGACCGTGAGCAGGTGCAGTTCGATTTTTTATATCATTACGATAAGCCGTGCTTTTTTGATGACGAGATCCGTGCGCTGGGCGGGCGCATCTATAAAATGACCGTCCGGCAGGACAATAACCTCCCCCGCTATCTGCGCGAGCTGCGCCGTCTGTTTGCCGCCCACCCGGAGTGGCGCATCATCCACGGCCATTACAGCGGCTTCGGCATGTTTTACAACCCTGTGGCAAGGCGGGCAGGCATCCCCGTGCGGTGCGGCCACAGCCACAACACCGCCTATGAGCCGAACCTTGTCGGCCGGCTGGACCGGTTTATGAGCAGCTTTTTCAGCGCCGGGCTTACCGACCGCTTTGCCTGCAGCGAAAAAGCCGGGCAGATGCTGTACGGCAGTAAGCCCTTTACGGTCGTGCCGAACGGCATCGACACAGCGCGGTTTGCTGCCCGCGACCCCCAGCGCCGCGCCCTGCTGCGCGGGGAACTGGGTGTGACCGATCAGGAGATTCTGTTCGGCCATGTGGGGCGGTTCTCTGCCCAGAAAAACCACCCCGGCCTGCTGAAGATTTTTGCCGCCGTGCGCGCACGCCTGCCTAAGGCGCGGCTGGTGCTGCTGGGCGGCGGCGAGCCTGCCTATATCGAAAAAATGCAGGCGCTTGCGCAGGAGCTTGCCCTTGGTGACAGCGTGATCTTTGCCGGGGTGCGCAGCAATATCCAGAGCTTTTATGATGCGATGGACGCCTTTATGCTGCCCAGCCTGTTTGAGGGGCTGCCCGTAGTGCTGGTCGAGGCACAGACCGCCGGTCTGCCCTGCTTTGTCTCGGACACGGTGGACCCCGGTGCAGCGTTCACCGACCGGGTACGGTTTCTGCCGCTGCAGGATACCGGCGCCTGGGCGGACGCGATCGCAGCAGCCTCCTTCCGCCGTGACCCGCAGGCACGGGAGAAGGCCGTCCGCGCCGGGTACGACATCCACACAAGCGCTGCGGTGCTGCAGGAATTTTACCTGCGCCGCTATGCCGAGGTGACAAAATGAAGCCCTGTGAGATCGCGGTCATTGTGCCGGTCTATAATGCAGCAGCCTATCTGACCGCCTGCACCGATGCGATTGCCGCGCAGAAATTTGACGGCTTCCGGTGTATTTTGGTGGACGACGGCTCCACGGACGGCTCCCCTGCGCTCTGCGATGCCATCGCAGCCGGGGACCAGCGGTTTGTGGCGCTGCACCAGCCCAACAGCGGTGTATCTGCCGCACGCACGGCCGGGCTGCGGCAGGGGCGCGCGCTGGGTGCGCGGTGGTTCGCCTTCTGCGATGCAGATGATCTGTACCACCCCGACCTGCTGGACACGCTGTACGCCGCCGTGACCAACAGCGGCCTGCCGCTGGCCTGCTGCCGCTATGACACCTTTGCCGACACGCCGCCCGCCGATGCCGCCGTACCGGAAGGCTGCCGCATCCTGCGCGGCCCGGCCCATCTGGACGCGCTGCTGCACGACCATGCGGTGGACTACGGCCTGTGGAACAAGCTCTACGCTGCCGATCTTCTGCACGAGGATATGCTGGACAACGGCCTTGCCTACAACGAGGATCTGCTCGCAAACTGGCGGGCGTTTCTGGCCGCGCCGGGGTGCGCCTTCTGCGATTTTGCGGGCTACCACTACCGCCAGCACGCTGACAGTGCCAGCCACCGCGCCCTGCCGCCCCAGAGCATTGATGACCAGCGCCGCGCGGCGGCGGAGATACGCGCCACCGCCCCGGCCGCCCTGCAGGAGAGTGTGAACGCCTTTTACTACGAAAAGCTCGTCTATCTGGCCAGCATGATCCTGCGGCGCGCCAACGCCGATGCCTACCGCGTGCAGCTGTATGAGCTGCAGGTCGCCATCCGGGCGGGCGCGCGCGACCCCCAACTGGGGCGCAATCCGCAGCTGCCGCACAGCATAAGGCTCTCGGCGTTTTTGACGCTGCATACGCCGCGGCTGTGGCGGTGGGCCTGCCGAACTTTCTTGAAGGACCGACAATAATGCGCATTTTACTTGTTTTAGATCGGGTGGAGAACGCCGCCAGCGCCAACGCCCTGATGGGCTTCCGTTTGGCGGAGCAGCTGTTGGCGCGGGACTACACCGTACATATTCTGACACTGTGGGACGGTCTGCACACCCCGCCCGCCCCGCCGCAGGGCGCCGTGCAGCATCTGCTCGCCTTTGCCGATGAGCGCCTGATGAACGAGGCCCTTGAAAACGGCCGCAGGGGCGGCACCCCGGTGGCTGTGCGGCTGGCGCGTCTGTGCGCCCATCCGGCAGCGGCGGCGGCAGCCTTCCGCCAGCTTGTGCTGAAGGCCCCCCGCCGCACGGTGGACAGCTGCCGCGAGATCGAACGTCTGGACGCAGAATTTCGCTTTGACGCGGTCTGTGCGGTCTGTGCGCCCTACCGCGCCGCCTTTGCGCTGGAGACAGCGGCCATCGGCGGAAAGAAATTTCTCTGGCAGCTTGACCCCTATGCCGCAAACCGTGATTACACGGCCCCGGGCGGCTATGCGCGGGAGGGGCAGCTTCTTGACGCGCTGGACGGCAGCTTTATCACGCCGCAGGCCGTCCCGGACTATGCGGACGGCGCACCGCTGGCCTCCCGGCGCGGCAAGGTGCATACGCTGGGCTTCCCGGCACTGCTGCCGCGCGCAGCCGTCAGCAGTGCGCATGACACGGTACAGTGTGTTTTTTGCGGCAGTCTCTACCCGGCACTGCGCGAGCCCGGCTTTGCGCTGGCGCTGTTCAGCGCACTGCACGACAGCGCCGTGACGCTGACGATGGCGGGCGGCGGGTGGGAGCGCTTTGCCGCCGATGCCGACAAGGCCGCTGCGGCGATGGGCGCAAATTTTGTGCGCCCCGGTCTGCTGCCGCCCGAGGACGCCGCCGCGCTGGAGGACCGCGCCGATGTGCTGGTGAGCCTTGGCAATGCCTGCGACAACCAGCTGCCGAGCAAGCTGTTCGGCTATTTTGGCACCGGCAAGCCGGTGCTGCATCTGGCCGTGAGCAAGGCTGACCCGGCGCTGCCCTATCTGGCGCGCTACCCGCTGGCGCTGGTGCTGCACACCGGGGACGGCGTGACCCCCGCCGCTGCGTCAGCGCTTGGCCGCTGGCTGCACGAGGTCTGCGGCCGCCGCCTGCCCTTTGCCGAGGTTGCCGCGCTCTACCCGGAATTTACGCCGGAGTATGTCGCAAATGAATTTTTGAGGTGGATATAAATGCAGATCCTCTGGCTTGTCAAAACCACGCTGCCGCAGGCGGCGGCTGCCTGCGGGCTGGCCGGTGCCAGCGATGTGAGCGGCAGCTGGCTGACCGGGCAGCTTGCCGCGCTGCAGGCGCACCCAGCGCTGCATCTGACCGTGCTGTGTGTCGGCAAGGCGGAGGCAGCCGGCCGCGCGGACGGCGTGAACTACCGTATTGTGACCGGCACCGCCGCCTTTGCCCCGCTGCTGCAGCAGCTGCGGCCCGACCTTGTCCACATCTGGGGCACCGAGTATGATGCGGCCGCCGCCATGGCTGAGGCTGCCAAGGCCGCCGGTCTGCCTGTGCTGTTCAGCATACAGGGCGTTATGCGGGACTGCGCCGCGCATCTGTGCGACGGCGTCCCCGCCGCCTACCGCCGCTCCGGCGCGCTGTGGCATATCCTTGACAGGATCGTTCCCGGTGAGCTGCTTGACACGATGCAGGCAAGCTTTGATGCACTGGCCGCCAAGGAGGCCGCACTTCTGGCACAGGCCCGCTATGTGACCGGCCGCACGGCCTTTGACCGCAGCGCCTGCGCCGCCCTTGCCCCCGCCGCCCGGTATTTTGCCTGCAATGAAACGCTGCGCCCCCTCTTTTACACGGGGACCCCCTGGCATGCGCGGGAGTTCGGCGCGGCACCGGTCTTGTTTTTGCCGCAGGGCAACTACCCACTGAAAAACCTGCACACCGCCCTGCGGGCACTGCCCGCCGTGCTGGCAGCTTACGGCGATGCACAGCTTGTCATCGCAGGCTGGCCGCCGCTTGACAAGGGCCCGCTGCTGCGCCCCGTCATTGACCGGATGTTCCCCTACAAGCGCTATTGTAAGCAGCTTGCCGCCGAGCTTGGCATTGCGGGGCATATCCGCTATACGGGCCCGCTGGACGCCGCCGCGATGCGTCAGGCTTATTTAGAGGCCGATGTTTTTCTGTTGCCCTCCTGCTGTGAAAACAGCCCCAACAGTCTGGGGGAGGCCATGCTGCTGGGTCTGCCCTGCGTAGCCGCTGCCGTGGGCGGTATCCCCTCGATGCTGGAGAACGGCCGCGAGGGGCTGCTCTACGGCGATGCGCTGGATGATAAGGCCCTTGCCGATGCCGTGCTGCGCATTTTGCAGAGCGCTGACGGCGGCATGGCACTGGGCCGGGCCGCCCGCGCACGGGCCCTGCAAACCCATGACGCCGCCCGCAACGCCGGGGAGCTGGAACAAATTTACAAGACGATTCTGCAAGAGGAACAGCCGTGAGCATACGCAACATTTCTGTCATTATTCCCTGCTACAAGGCCGCAGCCACGCTGCGCCGCGCCGCCGCAAGCGCATTGGCCGATGCCCCCGCCGGGCTGGAGCTGCTGCTGGTGGACGATGGCAGCCCCGACGATACCGGCCCCCTTTGCGACACGCTTGCCGCTGAGGACCCGCGCGTCCGTGCGCTGCACCGCCCAAACGGCGGCGCGGGTGCAGCACGCAACACCGGGCTGGATGCCGCGCGCGGCGATTGGGTGCTTTTTCTCGATGCCGATGATGTCCTGCTGCCGGGACTTTGGGCCGCGCTTGCGGCACTTTCCACCGAGGCAGACATGATCCTGTTCGGCCTGACGCGGGAGAGCGGCACGACTGTGACCCCTTCCGATTTTCTGGCCGAGGGAGCCTATCCCGACCTGCAGGCGCTGGGCGGGGCGCTCACTCCCCTGCTGTTTGACACGGGGCTGCTGGCCGCGCCTTATCCCAAGCTGTTCCGCCGGTCGGCCATCGGGGCGCTGCGCTTCTCGACACAGCTTCAGATCAACGAGGATGTTTTATTTAACATACAATTTTTACAGAATACCCCTGCCATTTATTGCCTGCATGGTGTATACTATAAGCAGTATGATACACAGACCGGCAGCCTTTCGCGCCGGCTGCGCGGCGATCTGCTGGAGGCCGAGCGCATCACCCGCCCGGCGCTGGCTGATCTGCTGCGCGCCAACGGCATTGACCCGGCCCCGTATGAGCGCACCAGCCGGCTGCGTGCCTGCCTGAATCAGTACGGCCTGCTGACCGGCTGCCGGGGAGATCTGCCGTATGCCGTCCGCCGCGCTCTCTTTGCCGAGATTTTGGCCGCCCCCGATGCCCGCGCCGCCCTGCGGGAGCGGCTGCGGCATGACCCGCACAGGCTGCTGGCCCTGCCGTACCGCGCAGGTATTGCCCTGCAGTGGCCGGGCCTGTTGGCAGCGTACACGATTGCAAAACAGCCCCTTTTGCAGGGGCACTGCAGCTAGTATGATATAAGGAAGTATCTATGTCTGACCATCCCAAAATCAGCATAATCTCCACCGTCTACAACACCGGGCCCTACCTGCGCCCGGCGGTGGAAAGCATTCTGGCCCAGACCTTCACCGATTTTGAGCTGCTGCTGGTGGATGACGGCAGCCACGATGGCTCTGCCGAGGTCTGCGATGCGCTGGCCCGGCAGGATGCCCGCATCCGCGTGTTCCACCAGCCCAACGGCGGTCCCGCCCACGCCCGCAACACCGGGCTGGACAATGCCTGCGGTGATTACATCGGCATTGTGGACTCCGATGATCTCATCGAGCCTGCGATGTTTGAGACGCTGTACAACGCCGTGCAGCAGCCCGGTGTGCGGCTGGCCGCCTGTGCCGCAGACTGCATTGACGCCGAGGGCCGCCGGATCGAGGGGCGCAGTGTCACGATCCGCCAGCCCGGCGTGCGCGATGCGCAGGAGCTTTTGCTGGAGGCCTTTCAGACCGGCAGCTTTTACGGGCCCTTAAGCTGGAACAAGCTGTTTGATGCCCGGCTTTTCAAAGAAAAGGGCATCCACTACGATGAGACGATGCTTTTTGGCGATGATGCCAGCGTACTGCACCGTGTCTTTGAGGGGGAGCGCTGCAACTGCCTGACCGATGTGCTGTATCACTACCGCACCCGCGCCGGGCAGATCACCACAGCCGGTTTCCCGCCGCGCAAGACCGATGATCTGCGGATGTACTGGGAATGGCTGCAATACTTCTCGGCCCGGCCGGGGCGCGAGGAATACTACGACTGGGCCGTGGTGCGGTACTGGCGGATCTTTTACCAGTTCTGGTGCCAGAGCGATGCAGCCGGCAACCTGCCGGAGCTGAAGCCGAAATTCATGGCGCACAAAAAACATCTGGACGCCATTTTGCCGGATATTCTGTCCAGCAGCCACCTGCCGCTGGGCGAAAAGCTGCGGGCGGCGGCGTTCTGTGCCAGCCCCACGCTGACCTACGGCGCCGCAGCGGCCTGGGGCCGCCTGCACAAGAGGAAGGGGAAATAAATGATGGAACATATTGCGATCAGTGTGATCGTGCCGATCTACAACACCAAGCCGTATCTGGAGGAGTGCATCGAGAGCATCCTTGCCCAGAAGATCAATGTACCTGTTGAGGTGCTGCTGATCGATGACGGCTCGACCGATGGCTGCGCCGACCTCTGCGACCGGTACGCCGCCCGCGATGCCCGCGTCCGGGTCATCCATCAGGAGAATCAGGGCCTTTCTGCCGCACGCAATGCCGGCATTGACGCCGCCAAGGGCCGCTATTATTCCTTCATCGACTCAGACGATGTAGTCCTGCCCGGCTTTTTACAGACGCTGTACGATGCCTGCGAGCGCCACGATGCCTATATGGCGCTCTGCTCGGTCGAGGATGTGCAGGAGAACGGCAAAAGCTGCGACCCAGCTTACTTCACCCGCCCCACGCAGGAGGGCGTATTCTGCGGCAAGGATCTGCTGAATGAGTTTTACACCCCCTACGGCACGGTCTACACCGTTGCGTGGAATAAGATGTACCGCGCCGAGGTCTGGAAGCTGCTGCACTACCCCGAGGGCCGCCTGCATGAGGACGACTTTGTGGCCCACCGCCTGTTCTGGCGCTGCGACAAGGTCGTCTGCATCGACAAGCCGCTCTACCATTACCGGCTGCGCAACGGCAGTATCTGCCGCACCAATATCCGCCCGGAGGCCTTTGATGCCGTGGACGGCCTTGCTGACCGCTACCGCTTCTATGTCGAGAACCGCGCCGACCGCACCGTTATTGATGCCGCCTACGCGGCCTGCTGGCGGCGGTATCTCTTCCTCTGCGCCAAGGTCCGGCAGAACCCCACCCCCGAGCTGGTCAAGGCGATCAGCAAGGAGCAGTTCCTGATGCAGGGGCTGATCAGCTACCTGCCGAACTGCCGCAACATGAAGATGACCGAAAAGCTCAGCGCTGCCCGCTGGGCCATGATGAGCGCGCAGAGCTTGTGCCCAATCAAATAAGTCCATTGCTCTGTAGGGGCCGGACATGTCCGGCCCGCAGCCTACCCAAATGTACCCTCTGATGTGAAGCCGCGGGCCGGGCATGCCCGGCCCCTACATGCGCGGCGGTATTTTTGTTCAAAATCCACCTTCTAAGGAGCCGACCTTGGCGATACGAAAGCCCGACAAAGAAAAACGCCCCCGCGTGCTGCTGGTGCCGCCGCCGGACCTGCCGATCCCTGCCGTGCAGGGCGGCGCGGTCGAGACCCTGCTGACCCATCTGATCCGCGAGAATGAAAAGCAGGGCCTGCTGGAGCTGCTCTGCGCCAGTGTCCCCGATGATGCCGCCCGCCGCGCTGCCGAGGGCTGGCAGCATACCAAAATGCTCTATGTCCCCCGCCCCAGCGGGCACCGCCGGTATTGGCCGATGGTCTTTGTCGAGCGCTGCATGGGCATTGCGGCCCCCTATGACCCATGGTATCAGAAGGTGCAGCTTTCGCTCGCGCTCGAGCTGCCCCCGCCTGACCTGATCGTGGCCGAGGGCGGCAACCTGACCCAATGCAGCGCCATCAGCCGGATGTTCGGCCGCAGGCGGTGCTTAGCGCATCTGCACGGCCAGACCGGCTGCACCCCTGTGATGGACGACATCTACGGCGGCGTGCTGGCGCTGAGCGAGTTTATCCGCGAGGATTACCTGAAAACCAGCACTCTTGACCCGCAGCGGGCCTACATTCTGCACAACTGCATCGACACCAACCGTTTTTGCCCCGGCCCCGCTTCCAAAGCGCTGCGGGCACAGCTCGGCTTTACCGATGCAGACTTCATCGTACTGTACTGCGGGCGGCTCGACCCTGACAAGGGCATCCATAAACTGATGGAGGCCATTGCCGCCCTGCCGATCCCGCAGATCAAGCTGCTGATCGTGGGCAGCCCCTTCTTTGCGCGCACCCAGCAAAGCCCCTTCCAGCGCCGGTTGGAACAGCAGGCCAAAGGCCTTGGCAGCCGCGTACAGTTTACCGGCTACATTCCCAACGAGGATCTGCCCGACTACTACCGGCTGGCGGATCTCTGCTGTGTGCCCACACTGGTGGAGGAGGCTGCCGGGCTTGTCGCGGTCGAGGCAATGGCCTGCGGGCGCCCCGTGCTGGCCACCCGCAGCGGCGGCATGCCCGAGTATCTGCAGGGCAGTCAGGCCGTGCTTGTGGAGCGCGGCGACACCGTGACCGATCAGCTTGCCTGGAGCATCCGTATGCTGTATGAGCATCCGGCCCTCTGCGCCGAGATGGGCGCGGCAGGAGCCCTGCGCGGGAAAGAGTTCTCCACTGAGCATTACTATGCAGAGTTTGTGCGCATTGTGCGCGATATGATCGAAACCGGAGGTGCCCTGTGAGCAAGCCGACCATCACCGTTATCGTGCCGGTCTACAAGGCCATGGCCACCCTTGACCGCTGCGTGGAGAGCATCGTCTCCCAACAGACGGCGGAGCCGATTGCCTGTATTCTGGTCGATGACGGCAGCCCCGACGACAGCGGAAAAATGTGCGATGCATGGGCCGCGCGTGACCCCCGCGTGACGGTTATCCATCAGGAGGACCGCGGTGTTTCCGGCGCGCGCAATGCCGGTCTGGCTGCAGCCGGGAGCGAGTATATCGTTTTTCTGGACTCCGATGATGCGCTGCGTCCCGGTGCCCTGCAGGCAGCACTCGATGCCCAGCGGCGCGCACCGCATTCCCTCGTCTGCTGGCAGTATACGACCGAGGAGGCCGACACCGCGCCGGTTACCTCCGCAGCTGAGAGCCGCCCGCAGACCGGCCTTGCGCGCCTTTGGCTGGACTGCCTGCTGGCTATGCCGTGGAACAAGCTCTACCGCACTGAATATGCCCAGCAGGTTCCATTTGACACGCAGTATACTCTCGGCGAAGATTTACAATTCGTATTGGATTATATTGCCCTGCTCGGCAGCCGGGAGCCGGCGTTCGCCTACACTGTCCTGACCGCGCCGCTGACCTTTTACGATTGCAGCCGCGGCGGTACCCTCTCGACCCGGTACCATGCCGACTATTGCAAAATTTGGCCGGAGCATTTTGCCAAGTTGAATAAGGCCTGCTGCAACGCCCACTGCCCGCAGGAGGATATGCGCCCCCTGCACCGCGCCGAGCTTACCGTCTACGCCGAGGGCGTGGCGGATATTTTGCGCCGCGACCCGGCCAAGCGCGCCGCTGTACGCCGTGACAAGGCCATTGCCGCACTGCGCAGCCCCTGGCTGCACGCCCTGCTGGAACGCATGCGGATCGAACGGTGCTACAGCGCCTATTATCTGCCCTGCCGCTGGCGCAGCGTGCGCCTGATCTTTACCTTGGCTGAGGCCAAGCGGACCGGCTCGCCAATGTTCGGCAAGCTGGACTGGGCCGGCTACTACCTGCTGGGCGGCAGGCTGCGCCGGGATTGAATAGGAAATACCGGAGCCGCGGCATAGACACCGCGGCTCCTTTTTTAGTGTCCGCATGCCGCGCTTCGTTTACATCATTTTCCCATGTGATGCACAATAGTCCATACGCTTTGCTTACCACCTTACACAAATCCGCCGTTTCCTTGGTGCAGTTTGCTCATTTTGTTCATTTTGCAGATTCCCGTATTGACATTGTTAATTTTTTGTCCTACAATGACGATGGTTCACAAAGTACAAGATGTTTACGCATGGGGGAAGGATTTGTATGAACAAAAAGCTCATTCTCGTAACCTCGCCTCCCGCCTGCGGCAAGACCTATGTTGCCAAGGCGCTGGCAAAGCAGCTGCATAATATTGTCTATCTGGATAAGGACACCTTGATTGTGCTGTCCAAACAGATCTTCAAGGTGGCCGGGCAGCCCTACGACCGCAGCAGCGACTTTTTTGAGAAGAACATCCGCGATTATGAGTACGACTGCATTCTGGATCTCGCGCTGGAGGCATTGGACTATAATGACCTTGTGCTGGTCAATGCGCCCTTCACCAAGGAGGTGCGCGACAACGCTTTTATCGCAGATCTCAAGGCCAAGCTGGCTGAAAAGGGCGCGACCCTGGCCGTGATCTGGGTCGAGACCTCCCCCGATGTCGTGCACCAGCGCATGATCGAGCGCAACTCCGACCGCGATACTTGGAAGCTGGCGCACTGGGATGAGTACATCAGCCGCTGCAATTTCTCTCTGCCGGAAAATCTGACCGACCCGCAGCACGAGGACAACCTGATATTCTTTAAGAATAACAATGATGCGGAATTTGAGACTTCCATGCAAAGCTGCGTGCAAATTCTGCAAAGCGACGCAGAAAAGTGATTCAGGCGGCATCCCTCATGCACGGATGCCGCTTTATTTTGCGCGGACAGCCCCGCTATTTGCAAAAAATTCTGCACAAAACCCAAAGAAACATTTGCATTTTGCTTTGAAATTTGCTATACTATAAAGGCTGTAGCAAACAGCCTGCGTTGACATAGCACAGCTGATGGGAGCATTCGGCTCCGACAACTGCGACATGGCAGGTTTTAGGCTCGTTTTTGTTCGATACAGTGTTATTTGCACTTGCAAAAACGCGGTGGTCAACGGTAGTCAGACCACGAATTGACCACTATTGGAAATTGACTACTTTACAAGATTGAAATACGCTGTAACGGCGTTTTTCATATATAAGCGATCGTAGCTCAGCTGGATAGAGCGTTCGGCTCCGACCCGGAAGGCCAGAGGTTCGAATCCTCCCGGTCGCACCAAGAGCAGCACCTTATGGGGTGCTGCTCTTTTTGTTTTGCATGGATTTTATGGAGCAGTAAAAGAGCGGATTCGAACAGCCCGTGCCCCGCGCTTTGCGTCCCGCGGGGCAGAAACGCCCCTGTGGGGCGTTTCTAGGGCGCGGCTTGGCGAATCCCTTCAGGCGCACCAAAAAGCGCATTGCAATGTACTTTACGCAGTAAAGCGGTGATAGTAGGACTTATATTTAACACACGGCAAGAAACAATTTCCGTTTCGCACATTGTAATGTTCGCAGAAAAAACTTATAATGCTTTTGAACCTGTAGGACACACAAAACGCGGAAAAGAGAGGGAATCATGAGAAAACTGTTCCTTTTGGAAGATGATCTGAGCCTGATCAGTGGGCTGACTTTTGCATTCAAGAAACAGGGCTTTGCACTGGATACAGCCCGGACGCTGGCAGAAGCCGAGGTGCTGTGGTCAGACACAAAATATGACCTGCTGGTGCTGGATGTTTCCCTGCCGGATGGCTCTGGCTTCGATTTCTGCCAGAAGGTGCGGCGCACATCCAACGTGCCGATTCTGTTCCTGACTGCTTCGGATGAGGAAATGAATATCATCATGGGACTGGATATGGGCGGGGATGATTACCTGACCAAGCCGTTCAAGCTGGGTGTCCTGTTGTCGCGGGTCAATGCACTGCTTCGCCGTGCAAATGCGTCCAGCACAAGAGACACCGTGCTGGAATCCAATGGCATCACCGTCCGATTGTTGCAGGGGCAGGCATACAAAAACGGAATTTTGCTGGAACTGACCGGTGCGGAGTACAAGCTGCTCTGCTTCTTTATGCAGCATCCGAATGCCGTGCTATCCAAGGAACAAATTCTGGATGCACTGTGGGACTGCGATGGGGATTACATTGACAGCAGTGCCTTAACAGTGTACATCCGGCGGCTGCGGATGAAGATTGAGGACGACCCCGGCAAACCGCAGATGCTGCTGACTGTCCGCGGCATGGGCTATAAATGGAATGGGTAAAGGTGCCGTATGAAAGTATTCGCAAACCGGGAGATCCGGATTTTGTTCCGGACAGTGCTGGCGGTCTGGGCGGTGGCATTGGCTCTCACGCAGGGCATCGTATGGCATACGACGCACGCATTCTCTTTCGCATTACTGTTGGTTTTTCTGCTGCTGGGCGGCTGCCTCTGGGGCGTGCTTTTTCGCTATTTCCAAAGGCAGAGCGCGCTTCTGGAACAGGCAGTCCAGCAAATCCAAAGCTGTCTGGATGGCAACCCGGATGCACGACTGGGCTGCGACCGGGAGGGAGAACTTTACCGTCTGTTTCACTCCGTTAATGCATTGGCGGCAGTTCTAAGCGCACACGCAGACAACGAGCAACTGGAGAAGCGTTTTTTGAAAAATACCATTGCAGATATTTCGCACCAGCTCAAAACACCGCTGGCGGCGTTGAATATCTACAACGGTCTGCTTCAGGACGAAGCTGTTTCGCCGTCGGAGGTCAAAGAGTTTGCAGACCTGTCCGAACAGGAGTTGGACCGCATCGAAACGCTGGTGCAGAATCTGCTCAAAATCACCCGGCTGGATGCCGGTTCGGTCGTCTTGGAGAAGAAAAACGAAAATGTTGCTGAAATGGTGCAGGACATTGCGCGGCAGTATAACTATCGTGCAGAACAGGAACAGAAAAAGCTTGTCCTGTCCGGCTCAGAGGCGGTTACACTTTGGTGCGACCGTGACTGGATGCAGGAAGCTGTGGACAATCTTGTAAAGAATGCCCTTGACCACACAAAGAGCGGAGATACGATTCAGGTAGAGTGGAATGCACTGCCGTCCATGGTTCAGATCAAAGTGCGCGACAACGGCAGCGGCATCCACCCGGAGGATCTATACCATATCTTCAAGCGGTTTTATCGCAGCCGCTTCTCACAGGATACACAGGGCATCGGGCTGGGCCTGCCGCTGGCAAAAGCCATTGTGGAAGCCCATCACGGAACCATTGAAGTAGACAGCGAGCTGGGAAAGGGCACGACCTTTACTCTGAATTTTCCGATTCCTACAAAATTGTAGGCTGGGTGTAGGCTTGCAGTAAGGTTGACGTGTTATCCTTTTCTGCACAGACAGAGATAATCCGTCTGAATCGAAGGAACCTGCAAAGTGAGGGATACACTATGGAACTATTAGAAGTCAACCATCTCTGCAAGACCTACGGCAGCGGAGAAACCGCTGTCCATGCGCTGAAAGATGTTAGCTTTTCAGTGCCGAAAGGCGAATATGTGGCGGTCGTTGGCGAATCCGGCTCCGGCAAAAGCACCCTGCTCAACCTGATTGGTGGACTGGATACGCCGACTTCCGGCAAGGTGCTGATTGATGGCAAGGATGTTTTTGCCATGAAAGACCGGGAGCTGACGATCTTCCGCCGCCGCAATATCGGTTTTATCTTTCAGGCATTCAACCTCATCCCGGAACTGACCGTAGAACAGAACATCCTGTTCCCGGTGCTGCTGGACTACCAAAAGCCGGACAGGGCATATCTGGAAGAACTGCTGACCGTGCTGAATTTGAAAGATCGTCGGAAGCATCTGCCAAGCCAGCTTTCCGGTGGGCAGCAGCAACGGGTAGCCATTGGCCGCGCCCTGATGACCCGCCCTTCACTGATTTTGGCGGATGAGCCGACCGGCAATCTGGACACCCAGAACACCAGCGAGGTCATTGCCCTGCTAAAAGAAACATCCCGGAAATACGAGCAGACCATCCTGATGATCACCCACAACCGCAGCATTGCGCAGACGGCAGACCGGGTGCTGCAGGTATCGGACGGCTGCCTGACCGATTTTGGGAGGTGCCGGGAATGAGCAGCACAGAAATGAAAAGCTATCTGAGCCTGATCCCGATTTCTGCCAAGGTACGCAGACGGCAGAACCGCATGACGATTTTGTGCATCGTCCTTGCTGTGTTTCTGGTCACGGTGGTGTTCAGTATGGCAGATATGGCGATTCGGATGGAAACCTCAAACCAGCTGAACAAAAACGGAAACTGGCATATCATGGTAAAGGACATCTCCCCTGAAACAGCCGCAGAGCTTGCCGCACAGGAGGATGTTGCTGCATTTTCGGCGTATAGCGACATCAACGCTTCCCTTACGGAAAACTACTTTGCCGGAGATAAACGTGCCGCACTGGTAGGAGCAGATGACGCAATCCTTCAAATCTTTCCGGGAATGCAGTGCAGCACTGCCCCGGCGGATGGCGAAGTGCTCGTGACAGCAAACATCCGGGATTGGCTGGATGTTACGGTCGGTACAGCGATTCCGCTGACGCTCCCGGATGGACAGACCATTTCACTTACTGTCGCAGGTTTCAATGAGGATACCTCCGATGCGAACCAGTATGATGCTGTTGTGCTGGTGATGAACCGCAGTACATTTTCTCAGATTGCCGCACAGGTAGAAGAATCCTTTGAAACACAGTATTACATCCAGTTCAAGCCACGTACCAATTTGCGGCAGTCCATTGTGAACATCGAAAACAAGTACGGAATTTCAGAAGAAAAAATCTCCGAAAATACTTACCTGATGGCGTTGAACGCAAGCAGCAACAACGATTATATTGTAGGCTTATATACGGTAGCGGCTGTGTTGGCTGGCATGGTCGTCCTTGCCGGAATTTTTATGATCACAGGCAGCATCAACAGCAATGTAGCTCAGCGTACCAGCTATTATGGAATGCTGCGTTGTCTTGGGGCAGGAAAAAATCAGGTTCGGACGCTTGTCCGGCTGGAAGCTCTTTTCTGGTGTAAAACTGCTGTTCCGGCGGGGTGCGTGCTGGGAATCGTTTCCACATGGGGATTGTGTTCCTTTCTGCGTGGATTTGTCGGCGATGAGTTCAGCTCTTTGCCGGTGTTCGGAATAAGCCCGGTCGGCATTGTTTGCGGAATGGTATTGGGACTAGTCACGGTTTGGTTCGCGGCATCTTCTCCGGCACGGCGGGCGGCAAAAGCTTCTCCGATCACAGCAGCAACCGGGAATGCGGTGGAAAATGCAGCGGCTTCTCCGTGTCATGCTCGGTTGTTTGGAAGTCGTGCAGAGCTTTCTTTGGGCGTGAGCCATGCAACCTCGTCCAAAAAGAATCTGCTTTTGATGACAGGTTCCTTTGCGTTGAGCATTCTCCTGTTTTTGAGCTTTTCGGTTTTGCTTCGATGGGTTGGATTTGCGCTGAATCCGTTGCAGCCCTACGCGCCGGACTTATCGGTGGGTGAAACATCCGGGCAAAATGTCCTTGACCCGGTGCTGGTGGAGCAGCTGGAAGCTCTGCCGGAAGTCAAACACGCATTCGGGCGGATGTATTGCCCGTTCCCGGCGGAATATCAGGGAAAACAGGGGTCCATCGACCTGATTTCATACGATACGATACAGTTTGGCTGGGCGAAAAAAGACCTGATCAGCGGAACCCTTCCGCAGGAGCCGGAAGATGGCACATACCCTGTGCTGACGGTATTCGACAAAAGCAACTCCCTGACCGTGGGTGATACCATTCAGCTGGAGGATGCAAAGCTCACAGTCGTGGGTGTATTGAACGACAGCCCGTTCAGCAGTACCGATTCCCCGATTGTTATCTGCACCGAAGAAACCTTCCATCAGCTGACCGGGCAGAACCGCTATGCGGTGATCGATATTCAATTAAAAGATACCACAGCAGACGCAGCCGTTGCACAAATACACACCCTGCTGAGCGACACATTAAACAAGCAGGTTGTTTTTTCCAACCGAATCGAAGGAAATCGGATGATACAAAGCACCTACTGGGCGTTCAATCTGGTGGTCTATGCGTTTCTCATCGTGATTGCAGGAATCACCATTCTGAATATCGTCAACAGCATTTCCATGAGCGTGTCGGCACGAATGAAGCAGTATGGCATCCTGCGTGCCATCGGGATGGATGATGCACAGCTGAAACGCATGATCTCTGCCGAAGCTGGCACCTATGCGGTGTCCGGTCTTGTGGTGGGCATTGCGCTGGGTCTTGTGCTGAATCGGAAGCTGTATATCCTGCTCATCACCCATTATTTCGGTGCAGCATGGCAGGTGCCGTGGGGCTGTCTTGCCGTGATTGTCGTAGTCGTGCTGGCGGCTGTGGTGCTGGCAGTATATAACCCGGTCAGGCGAATCCTCATGCAGCCCATTACTGCAACCATCAGTGAATTATAAGCCAGAACAACAGATGCCCACCAGCTTATGGCGAAAACCATAGGTCGGTGGGTATCTGATTTACGAAAAGAATTAAATGCTGTTCGCTGATTTTCCCATTGCAAACCGTTGTAAAATATGGTATATCAAAGGGAAATAGTTCGGATTTGGATTGCTTTACTGCACCAAGAGCAGTACCTTATGGGGTGCTGCTCTTTTTGTTTTGCATGGATTTTATGGAGCAGTAAAAGAGCGGATTCGAACAGTCCGTGCCCCGCGCTTTGCGTCCCGCGGGGCAGAAACGCCCCGGTGGGGCGTTTCTAGGGCGCGGCTTGGCGAATCCCTTCGGGCGCACTTAAAAAGCGCATTGCAATGTACTTTTGCAATGCGTTTTTTGTTTTAATGTTATTTAGGTTTAGAATAATTTTAGTAGCATATCATCTGCGGCATCAGTGTATTGCCCTTTTGCCAGTTGATCATTTCTCAACTGATTTATGGTGCTTCGCATAAGGAAAATTTCTTCTGCGTAGAAACTTGCTTTTTTATCGGCTGGGAGAGCATTGATTTTCAGTATTAGGCACCCCGTTTTTTCTGTGTTATGCCCAAGCGCCCTTTGCTGGTAATAGTAAGGTGCGAGTGCTTTCAGCGTAATACTTTTGTTTGCTCTGGTTAATTTGATTTTCTTCATTATAGTCCAATCGCCTTTCCGAGTTTCTCTTGTGCTTTGCGTTTATTTTTGTCAAATGCATGGGCGTAAATATCCAGCGTTGTACTTGCCTGTGCATGACCCAATAGACTAGCCACCGTTCGTACATCCACGCCCTGCGCAATCAGCAAGCTGGCGTTCGTATGCCGCAAGCTGTGCACATTCAAATTCAGTGGCAAGTTGTTTGCTTTCAAAATCAGCTTGAATCTGTAAGTGAATGTGCAAGGATTCATCGGCTTTCCATTTGGCTGACGGAACAGGTAGTCATCCTCGTCCACAGTTTCGTTCGCGGTTTGCTGCCTATCCCACTCGCATTCTTTCCGCCACGCCTTGAGTAGCTGGCACATTTCTTTACTCAAATACACCATGCGATCACCGCTGGTCGTCTTAGGGTCTTTTGTAATTGATTCTCGGTGACTGAGTTTGACCACACCGCGCTGGATATGAATCGTCCTCTTGCGCCAGTTAATGTCACTCCATTTCAGTCCACAGGCTTCTCCCCTACGTAGTCCGGTTGCCAGCACCAGCTTGAAATAGGTTTCGTACTTCATACTCTGACCTTCAAACGCTGTAATCAGTTTCTTTACGGTTTCCTCATCGGCTACAGGACGTTCTTTCTTCTGCCCTTTCGGCTTGTAGCACCGCCATGCGGGATTATGTGTCAGGTATCCCTCGTCCACAGCCGCCGACAGGATGCCGCACAGCGTGTTGTGTAAGCCTTCGACCGACTTCTCGGATAGATTCCCTCTGCCGTCCAAACGCGGGCTGTGCCGCATTTCTTCGTAAAAATCTCGGATGACTTCCTTGCGCAAATCGGTCAACTTGTAGTTGCCCAGTGCTGGCAAAATTCTGCGAATATCCTGTTCGTCGCGTCGGAATGTAGAATCTGCCAGCTTCTTCGGCCCAACATCAGCCGCCCAATGCTCAATGTACTTTGCCAGCGTGATGCTACGGTTGATGGGTTCAGGCGTATGCTGAACCTCTCGTTCAAATAGAATCGCTTGCTCCTTTACCCATTTCTCAGCCTGTTTGGGTGTGTACTCCTTGGGTGGCTTGACAGTTTTCTGCACAGATTTCAGCCGGTTGCCCTCGTAGTCATACCCACGAGATACCACAATCAAATAGCTGTTGCTGCCGCGCTTTCGTATAGATGCCATGTTTTGCACGCTCCTTAGTGTTATTTTATTGACCTGCGGTACAACAAAGCATGCCGACAACTGCGACAGAAAGCTATCACCACACCCAACAATCTTTTGCCCTAAAATCTACCTATTACTGACAAAACGGCACCGCCATCTCTGACGGTGCCGCCTGCTTATTTAACCTGCTTTCTTTGCTTTTCTATTCTTATTTTTCATAAATGCAACATAGCACGGATTTTGGCTGTTCAACAAATCCTGCATCAGGTTTGCGGCCTGAAGTTTCACAGCATCCTGCGGGTGGCAGTAGGTGCGCTCCAAGAACGCCGTATCCGCATGACCCAGCAGGGATGCCGCCACCTGTTTGCTGGTGTCTTCCTGCAGCAAGTACGTTGCGTAGTAATGCCGCAGGGTGTGCAGGTGGTATTCCTCAGGCAATCCGCATTGCCTATACAGCCTACGCAAATGTCGGGTAAAAGTATCCGGGTGCGGCACATGACCATCGGGGTCTGTAAAAATCGGCTGCTCTCTATCCGGAACGCCGCTATGCAGCACCTGCTGCTGTCGCAGCGCCATCAGAAGCTCCCATATCCCCAGCGGAATGGTTACAATCCGTTCCCGATGGCTTTTGGTGTCACTCTCTACGATTTTCCCGGATGCGCAGCTGCGGGAACGGCGGACGATCAGTTCACAAGCACCGGTTATGTCCCTCCATTGCAGGGCGCACAGTTCCCCACGCCGCAACCCTGTCGTGATTGCCAGTGTGTAGTACGCCCGATACAGAATCGGTTCGTTCTGAATCGCCCGCATCAATTTACTCATTTCATACTTCTGCGGAATATGCTGTACCTCCTTCTCAAAGTGTTTCTTGCGCACTCGATGCGCCGGGTTAAACGGAATGATGTCATTTTTCTTGGCATCTTCCAGCACAGAAGAAATCGTCTCCAAATATTTCTGCACAGTCGTTTCCTTGATGCAGTTTCCGCCCCTGCCGGGTCGCTTACGGAGTTCTTCGCACATTTCTTCAAGCGTCATGGGCAACAGTTTTGCAAGCGGAATACCGCCAATCAGCGGGTAAACAATACCCAGATTTCGTTTGTACCCGGCGTATGACGTAGCCTTAAAGAACGGTTCCTGCCGTTTGAGCCAATTTTCGGCGTACTGTTCAAAGTGGGTCTGGTTGCTTTCTTCTACGCCATACTTGAACTTCTTCTCGATGCGCTCGGCCTCCGCCATGACATATTGCTGGATACCACGCTTTGGCACGGATGATGGCACAGTGATGGTCTGCGCCTTCATGCGTTTCTGCCCGTTGACCTTGTAGCCGTTGCAGACGGTGATTTTGTATTTTCGTTCGGACTTTTTCTTGATGTATGCCATTGTGCCTCCTTGTCAGCGCTGCCGAGAACGATTTCGGCGTCGGTTCTTGTTGTTCGTATATTGATTTTCTTGATCTATGCGGTTGGATTCGCGTGTTCTCTGGATGCGCTTGATGGCTCCTTCCGCAATTTTATCCTCTTTGCGGAGTTCCGCAATCTTACAGGTCAACGCCATGCGTTGGTCAGCCAACTCCGGCGGAGCATCCTTTCGGCGCATCTGCTTGACGGTTTCCGCCCGCTGTGCGGCAAGGGCATCTATCTGCCGGGATAAGCCCTTGCGGTAGTCCACAATGGCCTGCAAAGAGGGAAACTCGTGGTCTTGGACAAAGGCGTGTTCTGCAAGGATTTTCTCAGTGTCTTTCCAGATACGCTCCAGTTCCGGGCGGCTGATGCGGGGCTGCTGTTTCTTGGGCAGGATGCCTAACTGATAACAGTAGTACAGATATAAGCGGTGGATCTGGGATTCCCCAAAGAATACCTCGAAGAAAATGTGGAGGATACTTTTTCCTGCATAGGTATCCTTGGGGCGATACCGTTTCGGCGTGTTTTGCCGGGGTGGATGCTTCAACTCATACAGCCTTGGTCCATACAACAAGTAGTTTTCCCGCAGTCTGTCATCTATGGCAGGCAAATCGTATTCTTCTCCCAGCCTATAAAGCCGCACGGCTCGTCCGCCATCCCGCGCCCGGATGGTTGCGTACCTTCGGTTCGGGTCACTGCTAAAAATGTACCCTTGCCGATACAGCGCCCTGTGGAAGTCCTCGGCGGTGCTGGCATCCTCACAGGCGTGGTCGATGGCTTCCCGCATTCGGGCGTACCGTGCCGGTTCCTTTGTCTTGGGCTGCTCCACCACCGACAAGCCGTACTCCCTGCACAGCTTGTCTGAAGTTTTTCTAAATTCCGCATATTGGCTGCGGCGCTGTTCGTACTTTTTGCCATCCACATAGGACACGGAATTTATCACAAAATGATTGTGTAAATTATCCGTGTTCATGTGGGTGGCGACCAGTACTTGGAATCGCCCGCCCCAGACCTTGCGTGCCAGTGCCACGCCGATCTCGTGGCACTGCTCCGGGGTTACCTCGCCCTCGCGGAAGCTTTGGTAGGCGTGGAGCGCCACCACGCCGTCTGTTTTACCAAAGCGCTCCTGTACAGCCCGCATATCCTCCCACGCATGGTCTGCCCTGCAATGGATGCCGGTGACAAGCTGGGCGCTCTCGTTCAGCTTGGTCTTGGCATCGTTCTCTGCGTAGTGCAGTGTCTGGGCAAGAGCATCGTATTCGGTCTTGTCCGGGTTGGCCGCATAATCAAGGACGCGCTGCAGGCTGTCCTTAATCGTCCAGATCTTAGTTACCGCCAATGAGCAAATCCCTCATGCGGTCGGTCTGGGCGTTGATGGCCGCGCCATCTTGCACAGAACAGCTTTCTGCCATTTCATCCAGTTTGTCCAATACATTAAATACCTCCTTGGGCGGGTGTCCGCCCGGTTCATATCCCAGCGCCCGCTGGCGTAAGTATTCCGAAAGAGACAGCCCGCACCGTTTAGCCATAAGCGTCATTTTTCGTTTCTCTGTGACGCTGACACGGACATTGATTCCAACGCTGCGTTTTCTCATGCGCCAGAAGCCTCACAGGGGTTCGGGGCTGGCCCTGTAGGCTTTTCGGCGGGTTGCCCTGTGGCAACACTTCGCCCATGCTTGCTTCCCTCAAGCGCTCCGAGTGACGATGGTGACGATGGTGACGGTCTTTCTGGGATACCCCACCCCGATAATTGAGTTATGTCAATATCATCGTCACCACCGTCACCATCGTCACCATAGAAGCTCAAAAGGCGAACCTTGTTTTTTCGATGGGTTTTATATCGGATGTTTTTCGGTTCAAATACTTTGTCGAAATACTTGGCCATATTGTAAGTGAACTGGTTCGGCTTGGCATCTTCAATACCCGCTGCTGCAAGTAATTCAGATGCCGTTCCCTGCCAATTCCCTACACTTTCGATGTACTCCACTGCTTTCCACAAGTATTCCGGCACAGCCTTGATTTCTCGTTCCTCTGCGGTTTCTTCATCTTCAAGTGTCCAAATGCAGTTTTCTTCCCGCAAATGCAGCGTTCTATCGTCCATATCACGACCTGTCAGCAGGATGTCGGCAGTCTGGCTCATGCGTTTACGCTGCATAACCCAGCTTGTATCAGCTACACCCATAAGTCCGGTAGAACCGGAAATCTGGTCGAATGGGTCAGCTGCACTCTGCTTGCGCAAGTGGTGAATCAGCAAAATGCAGATACCATACTTGTCAGCGAGGTTTTTCAATGCACCCGCCTCCTTATAGTCGTTCGCATATATCCCGCCGTTTCCGTCGCTCACACGCACTTTTTGAAGTGTGTCGATAACAATTAGACCAACATCGCGGTATGTATGAATCAAAGATTCTACCTGTTCTTCTAAGCCCTGCCCAATACTCGGACATTCCGTTTGGAGAATCAGACGCTCCGGAGCATCTCCGCCGTCGATCAGCTGGAAGATGCGACTTTGCAGACGGTTAAATGTATCTTCCAACGAAAAATAAATCACGGTGCGTGGTTCTATTTCTCGATTCCAGACAGGATTACCCTGCGCGATCTGCAAACACAGCCACAAGGTCAACCAGCTTTTGCCTGCCTTGCTTGGGCCAGCAAACAGTGCAAGACCGGCTGGGAGCAGGCCGGGGATAATCCACTTTACGGGTGGCAGCGGCGTGGAGAGCAGTTCTTCTGCGGAGATTGCCTTTGGAAGTTTTGTAAAAGTCATTTGCATCATCCCTTCTTGTTTGGTATATGTCTATTATCTCATACTATCGTCTTTTTGTGTGTAGTAAGTTTTATTCTCCAGTGTTAAGTTGTACGGCTCACGCCGCTCCACAGCCCCACAAGCGCGCCAAACGGCGGTTTTGCGGGTGATGTTGCGTCCGTGTGCGACGCGGAGTATCTGCCCCACACGGGGCTTGTTTGGGCGAGTTTTGGGAGTGAATCAGATTTGATTCACTTTTTCGGTTTTGATTCAAGATAGTGAATCAGTTCTGATTCACTTCGGCGGTCCGCGTGCGTATTTCGCACAGTTCGTCTGTTTTGCGTTTGTCATATACTCACATCCTTTCTTGATTTTTTCTGTTGCCTTGTGTAACCCTTTTGAATACACTTTCCGGGGAGAAAAAAGAGCCCGGAGGACCTTACCGATTTGGTAAGGCCCTCCGGGCTCTTTCTATATTTTCTCTGTTTTATCTGGGCGTAAGGGTACACTTTCCCCGCAAATCTTGATGTAAATTCAATAAAAATCAAATAATACGCATATTGGCGTCAATCACACGGTTATGTAAATAATAAAAGAGACCGTGTACATCAAAATAAATGCTGAAGAAAAATGTCTAATTTGCCGCTCGCCCCCAGACCTGGGAACATAACAGGCAAGCCGCTGGCAACGACCGTTCACTGACTTTGCAAGGGTCTTACTTCTTACAACCCCTGCGCGGTCACCCTGTCTGAAGCTGTAGGGCATCTGGAGTATCATTATGTTCTCTCCCTGCCGTGGGTTAGGGTCTGCCTTGACCTTGCTATGCGCCCCACCGGGAAAGTAAAGTACCTGTTATGCTGTGTATTCAGTTGTAAAGGTGCTAGTACAGAATAAATCCGCAAGTTTAATATACGTCAACAATTAGCAGTCTGTCAATGGCAAGTGCTAATTGTTTACACGGCATTCATAATTCAAGACGATAACCCACCTATGATGGATTTCACCATCAAGGCTTGCTCATCATCTAAATAACTGCATATCCATCAGCAGTTCTCCCTGGCATACTGTCAGCCATCTCTGCTGCAATCGACAGGAATCAAGGACAAACACGCCACCGCCCATCCCAACTTTAGTGTAAATCGGATATTACAATTCCAACACCCGCAAATCGTTTCGAATCGTATGGGAACTCACATTAAATTCAAAGGCGAGATTTCCAACGGTATCATTCTGATGCTTATACAAAACTGCAATCCGTTGTCTGCGGCGTTCATACAGTGATATTTTCTCCATCGCTTCCCGCTTTCGGGAAAGATAATTTTGTTGACAAAGAAGAAAATCACCATTGATTTTTGTTATGGAACTGTGATGGAATAGTCTATAAAATGAAAAAGCGCCTCCCTCTGACTATTTCTGATCAGTGGGAGATGCCAAGGCTTTCTTAAGGCAATACCGCACACTTCCCGCCTTACGGCTTAAGCACCGATACGGCGGCTGCCGCGCCTCGTTCGCCGTATTGGCACTTAGAATTGTGCGGTATTGCCTTAAGCTTTGTTTGTATTTGGTCTTTTCAAAAAAATTGAAAAATTTAACCCGCACGGCTTGTTCAGACCATGCGGGTCAATCGGGCTTTTATGAAGGGACGCGGTTTTCCTTTTTTGCAACGGCGTCCCGTGCTGCTGTTTCGCGTTGTGCCGATTGCCTTATTAACAGAAGGAATTCCGTTCACCGAGAGTTCGGAGAGAAATCAACCAAAGCCACAGCCACATCGTTCACATTCGTCCCGGTCGGACCGGTGAGAATCAGTCCGTTCACGGCTTTCAGGGCATGGTAAGCGTCATTTTGGGCAAGGACATCCGCAACACGCAGTCCTTGTTCCGTCAAAGCCCGAACCGTATCGCCATCGACATAGCCCCCGGCGACATCTGTGGGTCCGTCGGTTCCATCGCTGCCCACACTGATAACACAGACATTGGAAAGTCCCTGAATGCCCACCGCAGCCGCCAGGGCCAGCTCCTGATTTCTTCCTCCCAGACCCTTCCCGGTCAGATGCACCACCGTTTCCCCGCCGGCAAGGAACGCCAGCTTTCTGCCGCTATCGGCGTGGGTTCTCAAAATATCCGAAAGAAAGCGTCCTGCTTCTCGGGCTTCGCAGTCCAGATGATCCGTCAGCAAAATCGGTTCATAGCCCAGTTCCTCTGCCAGCTGCCCGGCTGCATGGCAAAGCTGCCGGACACTGCCGATGATTTGGGTGGAAACGTTAGGCAGCTCTTTCGGCGTTTCCCGGTGCAGCAGCGAAAGCGCCCTCTCACTGAGCGTCAAATCGTATTTTTTCACAATGTCCAGTGCGTCTGTGCAGGTGGAGCTGTCAGGGGCTGCCGGACCGGAGGCGATCATATCCGGCGGGTCGCCCAGAATATCGGAAAGCACAATGACCTCCACATGGGCGGGGGCGCACCACTGGGCAAATCGCCCGCCCTTAACGGCTGACAGCCGCTTGCGGATGGTATTTATCTCCACAATGTCCGCCCCGCTGGCAAGAAGCTGGTTCGTGATGGCCTGCAATTCCGCCCCCTCCACCAACGGCTTTTCAAACAGAGCACTGCCGCCGCCGGAGAGCAGGAACAGTACCGTATCCTCCGGGCTTGCCTGTGCGGTTATGTCTAACACTGCCTGTGTCGCTCGGAAGGTGTTCTCGTCCGGCACGGGGTGCCCTGCCTCATAGCAGGTAACGCCGGGAATGGGATGCTCCACATGACCGTATTTGGTAACCACGATTCCCTGTTCAAGGGGCTGTTCCAGACAGGAAACCGCCACCTGTGCCATTTTCCACCCTGCCTTGCCCACGGAAACCAGATAGAGTCTGCCGGAAAAGGTCTTTCCGGTCAGTACCCGGCGCACGGCGGCTTCCGGGCTGACCGCTGCAATGGCACCCCGGGCAATTTTTTCGGCATCACACCGCAAGGCTTGATACATAGGTTTTCCTCCCTTTACGGATTCAGCCACCGGCAAAAAGACGGATGGCTGACAGTGTTATTATACCAGCTCGTAGGTGCGCCGCGCAATGCCCAATTCTTCATCCGTGGGAATGACCCGGACGGTGACAGCGGAATCCGGGGCGGAGATGATGGGCGCGTTCTTTTGATTTGCTTCCGCATCCAGCTTTACACCGATGCACCCCAAATGCTGACAAACCCTAGCCCGAATCCGGTCAGAATGCTCTCCGATTCCGGCAGTAAACACCAAGTCTGTCAAGCCGCCCAAATCGAGAAAGAAAGCACCGATATAGTGGACGATGCCGGTAACGAACACATCCACGGCAAGCTTTGCCCGTTCATTTCCCCCGTCCGCCGCTTCCAGCACATAACGCAGGTCGTTGCTCACGCCGGAGATGCCCAAAAGACCGCCTTTTTTCTGGCACCCTTGCAGAATTTCTTCTTCGCTGAGTCCCACCTGTTTCAGAAAGTGGATCATGGTGGGGTCCATATCGCCCACTCGGTTGGCGTGAATCAGACCGGTTTCCAGGGACATTCCGAAGCTGGTATCCACACTCTTTCCGTTCAGAATACCGCAGATGGATGCGCTGCCGCCCAGATGGCAGGAAATGGCCTTGTACTCCTTCTTTTCCGCATTCAGGCAGTCGGCAATGTAGCCGTGGGACGCACCGTGGTAACCCAGCCGCTGGATGCCGTAGGTTTCGTACCATTCATAGGGAACGCCGTAGATTTTTCGCTCCAAGGGAATATCCCGATGGAAGGCGGTTTCAAAAACGCCTACATGTCTGGCATCCGGCAAAACCGCCTGCACGGTTTCGATGGCCTTTAAGTAAGCGCTGTTGTGGACAGGAGCCAGGGGGAGAAAGTCCCGCATACCCTGCATGACAGCTTCATCGATTTCGTGGACGCCATAGTGGTTTTTGCTCAAGACTGACTTATAGCCTACCCGTTCGATCTCCCGGATGTCCGTCAGGACAGCGCCTTTCCCCTGTGTCAGCTCAAACAGAAACTTGTTGATGCCCACGGCGTAGTCGGGGATATTCTTCTTCCCGGCATCCACCCTGTACCCGGTGACGGTGTTGCAATAGCCAAAGATTGCGTCATCACAGGAGCCTACCCGTTCCACCTTGCCGGTGGCAAGAACGGTACAGGCAGGCATTTCATAGAGCTTGAATTTTAGGGACGTGCTTCCGGCGTTGCAAACCAGTATCTTCATCAGTCCACACCTCCCAGCAGATTCAGAATCTCCTGCATTTCCTTGTCGCCTCCGGCCAGGGGTTTCCACTCCACCTGATAGGCTTTGTAGCCCTGCATCTCCAGGGAGGTCGCCAGAAGCTTGGGTCCCACATTCACGGTAATCAGTTCACTGCGGAACAGATTTAAGATCTTCTCACAATCCATGCTCAGCCCTCCTTGATTTGGCGGATGATCTCACTTGCCAGCACGGCAGCGCGATAGTTGGTCTGGCAGACGATCACCCCTGCCTCCCGCAGCTGCCGTTCCTGCTTGTGCTTATCCTGAAAATCGGCGGTGGTGCCCAAAACGGAGGCGATGAAGGTGATGTGCCGTCCCTCTGCTTCCGCCATCTGCTGCGCCATTTTGATGTCATCGATGACAAAGCCCGTGGGGTCCATGTGACCGGGAGGTGTCAGAATGAAGTCCAGAATGATGACAGCGACCTCCGGGTCCATGGCCTCCTTCAAAATGGCGGGCTTGCGGATGCCGGGGTCAATGGCAGGATGGGGACGCCCCAGCGTAAACTCCTCCTCACCGTAGTCCACGCAGGTGTTCTCCCGGCTGACATAGCTGTCCTCCAGCTTCCAATCCGGTTGGATGGGGCAGTTGGAGTAAACCGTGCCGATTCGGGGAATCATAACGTTCGCCGCCTCGTCCATATAGGTGCCGCCGGTGTAAAGACCTCGCAGGTACTTCTGCTCCGGGGCATATTTTTTTACTTCCTCCGCTGCCAGTGCCGTCAGTTCTTCCTCCGTGGTCAGGGGATAATCGACACCGATCAGCTTCAGGCACTGGATGGCGCAGTCGTCCAGACTGGACGCGTAGATGGCGCCGGAGGCTTCGATCGCTTTCCGGTCACAGCCCATAAACAGAGCAACCACCGGCTTACGGCAGGCTTTGATGCGTTCCAGCAGCTTGGGCAGCACGGTATCACCGGGCTTGCGGGAAATCAGGGCGATGTACCGGGTTTCGGGGTCTGCTTCCAAGGCATCGATGCCCATCAGCATCATAATCCCGCCCACAGCATCCTTGCAGTCGTTACCGCCGGTGCCGATGGTCTGGCTGACACCGGTGCCTGCCTCGTGTAAAATGGCAGCCACGTGCTGGATGCCGGTGCCGGAGGCGCCCACGATGCCGAAGGGTCCCCGGTTGTTGATGGAGGAAAGCACCAGCGCCGCACCGTTGATGTTGGCAACGCCGCAGTCCGGTCCCATGCACAGTAGTCCCTTTTCCCGCGCCAGCAGCTTCATCTCCCTCTCCTGTTCCAAGGGTACATTGTTGGAAAATACCACACAGTGCAGCCCGGCGTTCAGCGCCTTTTTTACCTCCCCATAGGCGTACTCGCCGGGGACGGACACGCTGCACAGATTGATTTCCGGGTGTTTCTGCACAGCCGCCTTGGTGGATACAAAGCTTTCCTCTGCCTGTGCGGAGGTTTCCGACTGGAAGCTGGCGAACACGGCGCGGGCAGCGGCATCAAAGGCGGCTTGGTTCGTGCTTTCGGCAATGATGACCAGATCGTTGCCGGTGACGCTGTCTAAATCCGGGCTGTCAAGACCGGAGGAGCGAACGGTATCCAGAAAGGCATTGGTGCCCACACCCACATAACCGCTGACGATGCCATTCTGCTCCGCCAGAACGGAGCTGGCGTAGAGGGTTTCCAGGGAGTCGATATATTTCCCTTTTTCGATTTTTACAAAGACGCTCATTCCGTTTCCTCCCTCGCCATAATATCCTTTGCCTGGGCGTAGATACCCCGCAGGCTTTCCTTGAAACAGCCCAGAGGCAGCTCTGCCGCACCGGCACCGCCCTGACCGCCGCAGCGAAGGGCGCTGCCGCCATGGGAGATAGGCAGGACATTGTAGCCAACCACCTTCCGGGCATCCACACCTACGGGGAACCCCGCCATATCCTCCCAAGGAACGGGGGCAAAGGTATGCTCTCCCAACGAAACAGCTCTCGCCTTTTCTGTGCGGCTTTTGGCCTCGGCATAGTTGGAGCCGGTGAGCCGCATATAGGCCGGACCCGCAATGGCGGACATTCCGCCAAGCCCCCAGACCTCGGTCACGCAGCTGTCCCCCAGATAACCGATTAAATCCGCTTCCTTATAAGTAGGTTTCAGGAAGGTACCCTTGATTTTCGGTGCCGCAGTGGTATACCAGCGGTTGCCGGTTCCTGCCAGCTGGATGCCGAATTCCACACCGTTGCCGCCCATACCCACCATAACGGTGGAAAGCGCAATGCCCTTGCAGGAGGCGGTAATGCTTTCCACACCTGCCATCATCACATGGAGGAAGAATCGGTCATTGGCGGCAAAATGCTTGATGACGGCATTCTTTTCCGCACATTCGATATCCAGAAGGAAGGGAATCAACTGTAATGCCAGACACATGGAGGCGGCGGGCTGGCGGTTGTGATTTTCGTCACCCATGCCGGCTGTTTTTGACAGAATGGTGATCACATCCACGCCCCCGGCGGCACGGACTGCCTGCCCCAGAGCGGGACCGTACACATCCCGGAACCAGCGAAGATCATGCTCCACTTCCTCGTCATACAGCCCCCAGCGCAGGCACTTGGGATTCCCGCCGGGATGGAGGGGCGCAAAGCCCCGACCGCCGAAGGTCTTGTCCTCCACCACAATGACAGGCATACTGGCGGAGGTGACCATACAGGCGGCATTGCCCACATTCATGGTCTGGGAGGATACCAGCTGAATTTCCCCGCGCTCTACCATGGTCCATGCTTCTTCCATGGAGTTTGCAAGCCCTTCATGGAGAGCTGCGCCGCAGATGGAAGTCCGCTGGGGCGGTGTGACCCGGTCGGGGTCGATGCCGGGACCGGGGGTAAGAATCGTGTTTTTGGTCATTCCCGGAATCACGTCGATGGCAGGTCGCACGTCCACCCAGACAGGGCGACCCTTGGTCATAATTTCCAGAACTCTGGCATTTGCCGCATCCACACGTTGTTCTATGGTCATGGATTCAATCATCCTCTCTTATTTCAACATTTTACGCATTTGCTCGATTCGTTTTTGAACGACCTTCTGTACGAAGGGGTTCTGCGTATCCGCATCAAAGCCGTGGTAGGAACCCTCAACGATGTTGAGGGTCACCCGATTGCCGGCATTCTCCAGCCGCTTGGCGTAGGCAATGCCCTCGTCCCGAAGGATATCAATCTGCTGCGGCTCCACATAGGCAGGGGGCAGTGCCGATACATCCGGCGCTGTCATGGGAACAAGATACTCGTCCAGCCCCTCCTTGCCGTTTTTGAGGTATTCCCGCCATATAGTCAGATGGTTCTTCAGGGGCCATGCCGCCTCGGCATACAGCCGCATGGAGGCGTACCGGCTGCACCGATTGTCCAGCGTCGGGTAAATCAGGCACTGACCTTTGGCTGGCCTTGCTGCATGGTCCCTTGTCCAGAGCGCAAGCCCTGCCGCCATGGTTCCTCCCGCACTTTCCCCGTAGAGAAGATAGGGCGCATCCTGCCTCTGGATTTCCTCCAAAATGCTCAGACAGTCCCGGAAAGGATAGGGATTGGGGTATTCCGGCAAGATGCGATACTCCGGTAGGTACACCCGCACACCCACGTCCCGCGCATATTGGGCGGCAAGATCCATCATCATGGGCTGTATAGGCAGGAAAAAGCCGCCCCCATGACAGTAAAGCATCGCAGGCGCTTGAGAGTGCGCACCTTCCGGTTCCAATAGGTAGCAATCTATGGTTTCGCCGTCCCAGACGGGCATCTTCTTTTTATGCAGGCGGATGCCCTGGAAAGGAATATAGGCAGATACATCGGTTTGTATCTGCTGCACCATCAATCGAATGGCAGGTGCCAGTCTGGAATCGGTCAAATCGATACTTGTCCAGTTCCATGGCGGTTTTAACGCCGGGGAATAGGGAAAACGTGCCATCTTATCTGCCGATCTGAATGCCGGTCAGGTATTCGTAGTACTGGGCGATGGCACTGTGGTCGCACTGTCCCTTGCCGTTGTTGTGGAGCCACTGCATGATCTCCATCACGGATGCGGTCATGGGAACCGGTGCGCCCACGGTATGGGCGCAGTCCAGCACATTGTTCAAATCCTTGATGTGCAGATCAATCTTGAAACCGGGCTTGTCGTTTCCGGCAATCATCATGGGTGCCTTGGCATCCATAACCGTGGAACCGGCAAGACCGCCCCGAATCGCCTGGAACACCGCCTCAGGCTCCACACCGGCCTTTTGGGCGAGGGTCAGCGCCTCCGCCACAGCCCGGATGTTGCAAGCCACGACAATCTGGTTTGCCAGTTTCGTGGTGTTGCCTGCGCCCACCTCGCCGCAGCGAACGGCGGAGGCGCCCATGGTCAACAGCAGCTCCTTATGGGCATCAAAGACCTCCTGCTTGCCGCCCACCATGAAGGACAGGGTTCCGTCAATGGCCTTGGGCTCACCGCCGGAAACCGGGGCATCCAGCATCTCAACACCTCGCTCGGCAAGAACCGCGGCAATTTCCTTGGATGCCACCGGGTTGATGGAAGAGCAGTCGATGAACACGCTGCCGGGTTTCATGTAGGATGCGACACCGTTTTCGCCCAGCATCACTTCCTTCACCTGGGGGGAGTTCGGCAGCATGGTGATGACCACACCGCAGCTTTCGCCGATTTCTTTAGGCGTGGAAGCCACTGCGCCATAGGAAACACAGGCATCTACGGGCGCCTGACTGCGGTTCCAGACCAGAACCTCCTTGTAGCCCGCTTTCAGAATGTTGTGAACCATGGGCTTGCCCATGATGCCCAGACCGATAAATCCAATTTTCATTTCAGTTTTCCTCCAATACAAGCATTTCAAAATCGTCAAGTTTATTCAGGTGCAGAACGCCATTTTCCAGAACAGCTTGTCCGCCGTTCATAGCCTCCGCTTTTACAAAATGACCGGGAATGTGCAGCTCGATGTCCGCCATGGGGATGGGGTCAAAGAAGCTGTTGCCGAAATACCCGCTGGCGTTGATGAGGAAAACCACCGTTTTGTTTTCCTTTTTCTTCAGCACCAGCTCCACACTGGGATGCAGCCCGGGGGCGATTTGCGGCAGACCGCAGAGTTCAAAAAGGACATCCTGCATGATATTCAGGGTGTTGGTGTACCCCTCGTTGTGGTAGAAGCTGCCGCAGAACCAAGGAATATATACCGCTTTCCCGCTGCCGAAGGAATGCACCGTCAGACCGGGATTTTCCGTTTCGGTCGTATGGTAGGCAATTTCCGGCGGACCGTAGTGCGGTTCCGGTTCGGTGCGCAAAAATGTCTTGACACCGGGGGCATACGCACAGACCCGAATCTCCGAGCCGGGGGCAATGATGGGAGCCTTGGCACTGCGCTTCAAAACCTGTGCATCGGAATCCGTCAGGGTGAATACGGTGCTGACGGTCTTTTTCCGCTCCGGTGACTTTTCAATGCCCAAGCACTTGAGGGATGCGGAATCCCCCCGAACACCGCTGTCACCGGAGGACACCAGCATACCGCCCTTTTGGACAAAGGCATCCAGCAACGCAGATTGTTCAGCCTGCAGATCCCGGACATCTGCCAGAATCACCAGCTTTTTCCCTTCCAGCGCCGCTTCATTGACGCCGGAGGTCTTTACCTCGTCAAAGGGAACGTGGCTGGCGGTCAACGCCCGAATCCAGCCGAAGCTTTCGGGGTCACTGCGGGACTGCTGGGATTTCATCACCAGCAGAACCTCGGCGGCACTGTGCAGCCCGGTCAGCAGTGCTTCTTGGGTTTTGTGGAATCGGAATACCTTCCTGTGAGCCTCAAAGGTGGACTTGTCCCGGTGGTTATCCAGCCTGCCGATCACATAAACACTGGTCGTCCCCGCGTTTGCCAGATTCTGCCATTGGCGCAAGGCGGACACCCCGGGGGACACAGAGCTTTCCCGGTAGCGAAAGCCCATGTAATCCACGCTGGCATTGTCACAGACCAGACCTGCGAAGGCGGTCTGCCGGGCATGGGAGGAGGCGCTGTACACCCAGATGGGAATATCGATCTCCGTGTGGGATTCGCTGCGCAGGTAATCCACCTTGTCCACCGCAATTTCCGGGGAGATGGCTTTTATGGCGGCGGTCATTTTAGCGCGGAGCTTTTTGCCGCAGCCCGCTTGGAAACCCATATAGCGCATGGCGACCGGGTTCTTGCTATCCAGCTTGTCCGGCACATCCAGATGGAACGCCGCCTTGAAACCCGCCTTGCAGCGGTCACAGGTACACATTCCATAAATGCTGCCGTCATACCCCGTTGCCACAAAGCCCGACATATTGCAGTACACACCGTCAAAGGGATGGGTGGTCAACAGCTCGGTCAGAATCTCCATGGCCTTCTCCTGCTGATATTCACCATTCTGGCAGGTCTGGACAAAGCCGTTTTGGTTGACGATGCCGCCGTCTGCGGTGCGGAATGCCCAATCAGGATGCTGTTCATACACCGCATAAGGGATTTTGGAAAAGTCCATCCGGGCAATGACCCGAATCCCTCGCTTATGGCAGGCATCCACGATTTCTTTCAGGCTGCTGCCTGTAAGATATTTGCTCACGGTATGGTAGGGCAGCTTGCTTTCGTAGCTTGCAAGAATCCCCCCGGCATTCAATGTGACCACCGTTGCGCCAAAATCCGCAAGGCTCTTGGCATAGCTTTCCGCATCAATGCCGTCCATATCAATTTCCCGAAAATTGGTCTGTACCATTCGCCAAGGGTAATTTGTCCACCAATGCTTTGCGTTGCTCATTGCTTCACATCCATTCGTTGGGGTCTGTCCAGCCCCGTTTTCCTAAGAATTTCTCCAGCATTTCCATGCGAATCTGCTCCTTCGGAATCTTGCTGTTCATAAGCTTTGCCCAGCCGCCCTCTGCTTTTTCGCCGTTCATGGCATCCTCGGGACGCATCAGATTCCGCAGCGGTTCTCCGGCTTCAAACCGGCGGGCGTTGTCGCGGATGATCTCAATGCTGGCAGCGGCTCGGTCAGGCACCTGAGGCGTGCAATGGGGGGTAATGTACACATTTTCCATCCTCCACAGGGGGCTTTCGGGATTCAGCGGTTGCTCCTCAAATACATCCAAACCCGCACCGCTGAGCTTTCCGCTGTTCAAGGCATCGATCAGATCCTCGGTGCAGACAATACCGCCCCGCGCCATATTCACCAGAAAGGCGCCGTCCTTGCACTGAGCCAACGTTTCCTTGTTGATCATGTGGAAGGTTTCATCGGTCAGCGCCAGCGTCAAAATGACAAAATCGGATTTCTCCAGCAGCAGCTGAATGGTATCGCCGTTGTTGGCGCAGTATTTTTGCGAAATATAGTCAAAGCCGTTGATGGGATACTTATCAAAGGCAAGGAGATTCATCCCGAGAGCGTGCAGGCGCGCAGCCAGCATTTTGCCGTTGTTGCCCATGCCGATGATGCCTGCCGTCCGACCATAAAGACCCTTCCACTGATTACTGCCCTCCACACCCCAGCGGCATTCCTGCTGGGCTTTCAGCAGTTCTTTTGTGTGATAGCACGCCTGAAGCATAAAGTAGATGCAGTGTTCCGCCAACACGGGGGCGCTGCGACCCGCCGCACCGGTAACGGGAATGCCCCGTGCAAAAACCTCCGGTCGTGCGGAACCATTCAGCCCGGCGTGGTCGCAATGAATCCATTTGAGCGTGTTTTCGCCCAGCAGGCAGGGGTCCACATCCCCCATAAGGATGGCTACGTCCGCGTCCTTTACTTCTTCGGCAAGGCGTTCCTTGTCAAAGAAATCCACATAGACAAACTCCGCATCCGGGAACACCCGGCGAAGCTTGTACATATTCTGTTTGTTGTACCACACGGTGGCAACTACTTTTTTGATTTTCGGCATTTCTATTCCTCCTTGTTTTATGGAATTCCGTATTGGAAAGGGCAATATTGCCAAATTTATGGGAATGTGATACGATGAAAGCAAAATAGGGGGATAGTATCATGGAGCTTCAGGATAAAATTGCATTTCTGTTGGATTTGATTCATTGCAGCCATCACATGGATTACTGGAAATACGCCCCGGATGGCGTGCTGATCCGAAGTACATCCAATGCGGAGCATATGCTGGATGTACTCATAAAGGAAACCGGGTGTTTTGAGTATCTGCAGCGAAACATCGGAAACGCACCCCTGATTCTGGCTGCCCAAAGGGATATTCGCTGGATCGGCGTAAAAGAGGAACGCGATGGCGAAATTCTCTTCTACCACATTTTAGGTCCGTTTTTGATCAGTCGTTTTCAGGAACCCGTGGGCGAAGCCGATGTTCGTTTGAAGAACAAGAATACAACACAGCTGTGGATGGAAAGACTGAACGAGTGTCTGACCTTACTGAGCGTAGTTCCCATTCAGAGCTACACCCAATATGCCATCATGCTCCATAAGCTGATCAATGGGGAATCCGTTTCGGAAACAAGCATTAACCACCAACCGCCACCCGTCACAATGCGCCTGCCTGAATCCGTGAAAGTAAAAAACACGCCAAAGATAAAAGACAGGATGCACATCTATATGGCGGAGCGCTCCCTGCTGCAGGCGGTACGGGAAGGCGATGAGGATTCAGCAGCCGCTGCATCCCTGCAAACCAGGAAATATGTCGACCGGGTGCGGGAATACACCGGAAACCCGCTGCTGGATCTCAAAATCGGATATACCACCTTCATCGCTATCTGCACCCGGGCCGCCATCGAAGGCGGTTTGCCTCCCTCGGTTGCGTACCCCCTCGGTGACATGTACATTAAAAGGATCTATCAATCGAACAATCAGGAGCATATCTCAGAACTCGGAAATAGTATGTACCATGACTTTATTTCCCATGTTCATGCGCTGCGGGTCAACCCCAGCTTCTCAAAAGCGGTTCAGTCCTGCTGTGACTACATTCAGCTCCACTCCACAGAGCCTTTAAATATTGATGTGCTGGCAAAACGTCTGGGATACTCTAAATACTATCTATCCGCTTTATTTAAGAAGGAAACCGGCTGCTCGGTGGGTGACTATATCAAGATTGCGCGAATTGAGCGGGCAAAGGTGCTTTTGAATAACACGGACCTCAATGTGGAGGATATCTGGGAAGAAGTCGGGTTCTCTTCCCGATCCGTTTTTGGCAAGGCGTTTCGCAGTGTGGTCGGCATGACGCCCCGAGAATTCAGGGATCAAAATATCCGCCTATGATCCTTCGGGGCAAGATTATGCTACCACATCCCCTTTTTGTTAAATAGAATAGAACTACATAAAAATCGTCAGAATTACAGGTTGATTGGCAAACTCTGTAATTCTGACGATTTTTGCGTAATTTGGCTCTATCCCGGCACGCACAATCCCATTACAATAAAGCTACAGGTGCAGGGGAGCAGCGTTGCCTCCTCTGCAAAAAAACAAATAAATTGGAGGATTTACTATGAAAAAACTGTACAAAGAAATTCTGACTGGTGTTCTGGCTTGCTGTGTCGTGCTGAGCCTTGCTGCCTGCGGAGGAAGCCCTAATGCGAAAGAGTCCGGCAGCAGCACCGGCGAGACCAGCAGCAGCACCGGCGAGACCGGCAGCAGCACCGGCGAGACCGGCACCCTATCTCGTTATGATTATGTTGCCGATTTGAAGGGCAATACCGTCAACATGACTATTGCCCAGAACCTGAAGAGTGTTACAATTGAAATCACCAGCATGAATCTGGATTTGACCGCCTACTGCACTGTGGAGGACAATGTCCTGACTTTGACCGAACTGGTCGAAGGCAATGAGCAGTTCTACAAGGGGCTGTCCGCCACGCCGTATGTTCTGAACGAGGATGGCACTGCCGTTCCTCAGGGCTGATATGCCTCCCTGACCCGGCTCGTTATTTTCTGGAGGTATGATTGTGAACTTAAAGAAAATCTTTGGCGGCATGAAGGGGTCCAATGACCCCAGATACCGCACCGCAAAGCCATTCGAAATGTTTTTGGCTCCCGCTACCAGTGCCAGTAAAATGACCTTCTACGTCATGATGATGATGACAGGTTATGTAGCCAATACCGGCTTCGGCGTTGCGGTGATGCTGACCGGAATTCTGCAAACGGTCAAGACCTGGTTTGACGGCGCAACAGACCCCATCGTTGCCGCCATCTTCGACAAGATGAAGGTAGGTAAGGCAGGAAAGATTCGCATTTTTCTGTTGACCGGCTATCTGATTCAGGCGATTTCCGCAATTTTGATGTTCAATGTGCTCTCCGGCAAATTCACCGGTGTGGCCGGTGTGGTCGCGTACATTGTGCTCTACTTCCTGTTTGTTTTGGGCTACACGGTAATGTCCGTGGGCGGCGGTACGTCCATCGGCGCTATCTTGACCAACGACCCCAAGCAGCGCCCCTTTATGCAGTTCATCCAGATGGTCTATCAGTATATCGGACCTCTGGGCATTACCAACATTCTCAATCTGGTGGTGCTGCCCCGGTATAACAACCAGATCGATGCCACTATGCTCCGCGAAGCCTGCTTCTGGTACTGCGGCTATGCTTTGGTATTCACCACCGTGTCCATTATCGGTCTGAGCCGGGTAGATACCCCTGAGGTTTTGGGAAAACTGATGTCCGACGAGAGCGGCAAGCAGAAGAGCATCAAGGTGAAGGATATGTTTGCCATGGTAAAGAGCAACAAACCCCTGCGCTGCTACATGATTACCGGCATCACCGATAAAATTGCCACCAATACCAACAAACAGCAGATCATTACCACCCTGCTGAACGGCATTCTCATCGGCAGCTACCAGACCGCCAATACCATCAACAACACCACTACCATCATCGGCTTTATCTTTGCGTTCATTGGCGGTGTCTACCTTGCCAAGTGGGGCGTTAAGAAGGCAACAAAGATGATGTCTACCCTTTGTATCTGCATCAATCTGGCTGCGGCGACCATGTGTCTGATTCTAGGACCTTCCGGCATGGCAAAGATTGGCGCAGGCGGGCTGATTATGTACCTGTACATGGCCATGATGATGGGTCAGGCCGCCACCACAATGTGCCTGAATATCGCAGAGGGCATGATGCGCGCCGATGTCATCGATTACGAGCTGTACCGTTCCGGTAACTTCATGCCCGGTATGGTCGGAGCAATCTACAGCTTTACCGAAAAAATCGTCGCTTCCTTCGGCGCCACCATCGCAGCCATTGCCGTGGCGGCCATCGGCTACACCACGGTCATGCCCCAGTTGGGTGACGACGCAACATGGGCTGTCCTGTGGGTTGTGGAAATCATCGTATTTGGTCTGCCCATCCTTGGCTGGCTGGCAAACATTATCGCCATGAAGTTCTATGAATTGGACAAGGAACGCATGGTAGAAATTCAGACGGTCATTGCAGAGAAGAAAAAACTGGCAAAGCAGACCATGAAAAAATAAACCATCCGTGTACGATGACCGCACATAAAAAATGAGAGAATCTCCTGCAATACGGTACACAAAACGTGTATAAAAAAGCAACCGCATAGAGCAGACAGAAAGGCGATTGCTTGCAGAAAAAATGCACCGAACAACAGAGATTGCCGTTCGGTGCGTTTTTTGTAGATTAACATTTCATAAACAAAACTCCATCACCTTACAAACATCTTCCGGATAGAATAGGCACATCCTAAATCAAGAAGGGAGAAAAAGCACGAATCGCATTATAGCAGCTGTTATGGCGATAATCGTTGTAGTAGAAGGAGGCGCTGTTATCTACAGGAAACAAAAAAAGTAGCATCCGACACCGTGCGCTATTGAAATGCTTTGCGACACGGTTGGCGTACACATCATTTTGACGCTTGATCTAAGGCAACACCGCACAATTCCCGCCTGACGGCTTAAGCACCGCTCCGGCGGATCTCCGCGCCAAGAGCCGCCGCAAGCGGCGGTTGCGCTCCGAAGCGCCTCGCTGCGGCTCGGTGTGCGGCACGGCATCTGCGTTGCCAAAATGCTCGATAATGTCGGGTTGCGGTACCCGCATCGTGCATCGGGGACAAAAGCCCCTCGCACTCTGCGACCGCTGCCCCTGCTTCGGTTCGCTGTTTCCGCCACCGGCGGCGCTCACCTTTGCAGCATCCAGTATTATCTGCGCTTTTGGCTTAGCAGCTGCCGCACCTCGCTCGCCGTATCGGACTTAGAATTATACGGTATTGCACTAATAAAACAGGAGGCATATTATCATGAATGAAACGATCTATTTTACCCAGAGACAGCAGGGCTACGAGAAAGTGACGAAGGAAATTGAAGAAAATGCAGCAGGTTGCAGTGCTTTCGAAAATCGAATGAAAGAACGCATTTACCGTTGGTGGGCTAACTGGAAACCCGATTATGAAGGCTGGCTCAAATGTGCAGACAGCCTGTATGCGGATTCCTGTATTATCGATGCCATCGGCCCTAAGCCTCAGATTTATAAGGACTACCGCGCTGCTATGAAGAGCCAGCGGGATGCCTTTGACATGGATATGGGTCCCATACAGACCTGCGTAGTAGAGGGCGATACGATTGCTTTTAATTATCGAATGTACATGACACCAAAGTTCGATATGGGCAAACTCAAGAAAGGGTGCACAGTTGTCTTAAAGGTATCCGAATTCAATACATTTGCCCAAGTTGATGGATATGCGGAGCCGATGGTTGTTCATCTGCAGCTCCTTGCTACCGGATTGGGAAATTGACCATAACATTATATTAAGAGGCTTTGAAATCGCGATGTGTACCGCACAGCCTCACACCGTTATGTCCAGCTACAACCAGCTCAACCATGTCTACACGGCGAATCGGCACGACCTTCTCACCGACATTCTTCGTTGCGAGTGGGGCTTTGACGGTCTTGTCATGACGGACTGGGGCAGCACCAACGCGCAGGCGAGCAACCCGGCTGCCTGCGCGGCTGCGGGCAACGATTTGATCATGCCGGGCAACCCTTACGACCATGAACAACTGCGAACCGCTGTGGCTGACGGGCTTTTGAATCCTTCCGCCCTGCGCTGTGCGGCCGCTCGGGTATTGCAGCTGATTCTGCACGGCATTACGCCCGGATGGAGAAAGACTAACTATTAAAAGTCAAGCCCCAAAACAAAATTTTCGAGAGGAATTT